>Ga0214542_1007088_pt1 | contig 19826 bp, 21 predicted proteins | sample CNSS1metaG_FD_160096 | JGI IMG/M metagenome (GOLD analysis project Ga0214542, IMG submission 160096) | Root nodule microbial communities from cowpea collected in UCLA plant growth center, Los Angeles, California, USA - CNSS1 | ecosystem: Host-associated > Plants > Roots > Nodule | place: USA...
TACGGCGGAGCATAAGATGGTATATGGGGACGGCCATAAGTTGGAGGCGCCACCACTGGTACGATATAGCTTGGATGGCTATGATGAGCTTCATATGACTCATCTTGTTCACCTACTGCAGGATACATTTTTCTTAGACTTAGCTAGAATTATGTTACTGCAATGACCCTCTAAGCAAGGCAAACTTTTCTGGCTTATCTTAGTATATATAAATGGGAGGAACTTAATTTAAAGATGGGATTCCTCATGGGGAGTAGTTTTTTTTTTTTTTTCATTGTGATTATTTTAATAATCAGAAGTTGCAAAGAAAAGTACCAGCTTGTAATGAGCATTGAATATCAGCTTAAATAATTGAACTGAATAAGGATTCTTCCTCGTAAATCTTAGTGCAAAAAGGATAGGAAGTGAAGACCGTTTATGGTGGGCGGGTACAAAATTCAATTTTCTTAATTAGATCCACTTTTGTTTTAATCAAATCTGTTTAAAATTCATTTAATTAAATATTTAATATATTTAAAATTTATTTTATTAATTTGAATTTTAATCTAAAACTAGGTTGGTCTAGAACAAAGATCAAATCGAATCGATCTAAACTAAAGATAGAGACAAAGTGCCAGAATCTTCATCTAACGCCTTAAACCAACGCAGCCACCTCATCTTTCAATGCTCTTTTGGTTCAATCAAGTATTTTAAACAATCTTGCATCTGTATTATTTTCTATCTGGCCTTTTCAGTATATCTGCAACCTCAGGAGCAGTTCACACATTGACTTTAACAAACATTTGTAATAAATTATAGTTGGTATTGAAAACCGTATACCGTAAAGTTTCAAACCAGAGATATATTCAACTAGATTTCAAAAAGATTTCAAGTGATTCTTTTATAAGAAAATATTATCTTATTCCAAGATTTTTAGTTTTAAACAATAAAAATAAAATCTTATGATATTTAGTCAAAGATTGTCACTAGAAACAACAAAAATTTTATATATTTAGGTGATACAAAAAAAAAATCGATATCAAAACTATACAAATTTTAATACATTACTAAAAAAATTCATATTACCTCTCAATTTTGTTTTAATTTTTTTTATAGGAAATACTTATAATTTTTTTATGAAAAAAATTGCAGAAAATTGTTATCAATTTACTTTATAAAATATTTTGTATAAAACACTTTTCATAACAAATTTTGTAGAAAATATTTACGAATTTTATAATTTCGTAGAAAATAATTTCTCACGAAAAAATTACCTGATAATTAAAATTTTTAGTAAAAATAGCAGAAAAAAGTCTTTTCTTGTAAATTTTTTAAACAAATTTGCAAAAAAAATTACATGTAATGTGAGAATTTTTAGTAAAAATAGCAGAAAAAAGTCTTTTCTTGTAAATTTTTTAAACAAATTTGCAAGAAAAATTACATGTAATGTAAGAATTTTTAGTGGTAAATTACTTTATTTATTGAATTTTTATGAATTTCACGTCATTTTTAATTTTATTTATAAATATCATTTTCATTAAACAATCTCGCTTAATTTTTTTTTTGTTACTTTTATTTGATTTTTTTTTTCAATCTTAATTGTGATAACATTATATTTAAAAAAAAATCTCTTCAAAAATAATCCTAACATTTTTACTACATCATTTTTAACTTTAAATAACATAGAATTTATCCACAAACAAAAAAATGTTGCCTATACATGAAAAAGGCAACACTTTTATAAATGTGACTTAGAGAGTACCTAAAACAACAATTTTCAAAATGTTAATAACTTATACTACAGTTCATTCAAATGTTGCCTTAAAAAGTGGCCTAATATATTAAAACATGACCTAAAATAAATTAAAAAAGTTTAATTCCAAAACTAAAATTTCCCTCCGATTGAAAATTAAACATTGCGCAAAAACTAAAGAGACACCGCTAAACCTAAACACACAATCAAAGACACTAAAGTCATCTTCTTCGTCAAGCTGCGCCGCATGTCGGGGTCCGCTGCTCTCGCCTCTAAGCTCATCGCCGTCTGGCATGCCACTGGCCGCGAAATCGCCCGCCACTGCGGCACTGACGCTGCGCAGTTCCTTCTCATCGAGGGCGGCAGCTGCGCCCTCCTCCTCTCTCTCGCTGTGCTCGCTGTCACCGTTCTCCTCCCGCTCAACATCTCCGGTGGCACCGCCGTCATCGACGATGGCTTCTCCAGAACCACGATCACGAACATAGAGAAGGGGTCCTCTCTTCTCTGGATTCACTTCCTTTTCGCCGTTGTCATGGTGTTTTTGGTTCACTTCGGGATTTCGGTCACCGAGGAGCGTTTGAGAGGGCACCCTTGGCCACTGACATTTACTGGAAGAACATGGGGACGCCGAGGATGTCGCTGAAGTCGCTCAATAAGGAGGTATGATATGCTATTTCCTTTTTACCCTTTGGAGAGATGTAAGTTAGGTGGATCTTTACTCCGTAAATTTCAAAGGAATTTTGGTTTTTGTTTCCTAGTAGTGTTTTGGTTGAAATTTTTTTCCTTGCATTTTGTTAGCTTCCACAATTTTAATTACTGTCAAGTTCTGTTTTAATATGCCATTTTAATAAGTTAGTTCTATTTTAATTCATGTAGATTGCGTGAATATATATGGCCAAATGATTGATGATGCTGAGGGGTTAGAGAAAATTGAGAACCTACAGAGTCATGATAACACTGAGATTTATGAAAAGGCAGTGAAGATTCTTGAGACATACTGGACGGAGGAAGATGATGAAACTGTGCCTCCACGGGATGCTTCTCAGTCAGGGTTCAACTTTGGTGGCCACGAATTTCCTTCGGTGCCTTCTGGTGGTTTCAACTTTAATTAGAAGGTATTCTTGCTTTACTATAACAACATTATGTTTTGTTTTGTATGCAAATTTTTTTTATTTGAATTAGTAATGTTCGGAACGTTTGCTTTTGTGTGCTGTCCTTCATCGTATGTGGCATTATTATTCCATTCCATTTTGGCTTTCTACTTGCATGTAAATATATTTTTTTTGGCAGCATGATGGTGAAGATCAAGATGAAGAAGAGTCATAAAAAATTTAAATGGTACATGTCTGAAGATCAAGATGAAAGAGGAATGAAACTGTAGAGAAGATAAATTGTACATTTTTTATTTTTATTTAGTTGTAATTACTTTTATTTTTATTTAGTTGTAATTACTTTACTTGGAAATGTAGACAATATTACAATATATGGAAAAATTTTAATTTCGTTATATATTATAAGTGTTTTAATTAATATAGTCTAAATTTTATTTTTATTTTATTTCTACTACTTTAATAAAATATATTTATTTTAAATAATAATTTTAAATGTGACAAAAAGAATAAGGAACACAAAAATAATTGTTGCATTAAGTCGATAAGAAAACCATTCTCTATTGTAATATCTTAGGCAACAATTTTTAATTATTATATATTAGGCAACAGTTTTTAAAATTCGCAGCCTAAAGGAAAAAAACTGTTGCCTATAGTATAGGCCACAATCACCTACACAATGATTACAAATTCCTTACCAATTCCTTGCCTAAAGATTAGGCCACGGTTTTTTGGCATTAGGTCAAGGTTTTTTTTGGGTTGCCTAAAATCAATTTTGTTGCTTTGTCTATTAAAAATAATCCTGACCTTTTTTAGTTATAATGACTTTTAATAATCCATGCTACCCGTGTAGATATATATGTCTAAAAATTACTCCAAATTGTTTTTATATCCAAAGTGGAGGTATATCCATATATTTTTAAAAACTACAGTAAAATATAAAAAAAAATCAACAAAATTATTTTATAACTTTTGAACAAATAAGCATATGGCAAATATTATGCATATGTAGATTAAGAAATGTTAAAAGTAATCGTTTCGAGCATTTGAATATTATCCGGACCAATTAGATATGTTTAGAATTAGAGGTTAACAAAGATTATAGTTTAAAATTTATTCTTTAGACATAAGAGCGTGAAAAAAGAAGAAGTTAACATTATGAACAAGCACACATTATGAAAAAGTTAACATTCTCTAGAGAACCTATTATTAGGTTTGGATGATAATAAATATAATTATAATTTTATGATTACCTTATATTATAAAAACATGATTTTGTTAAATAAATAGTATATAATAAAATGAAGGTTAAATTATACCTTTGATCTCTATTTTTGTAATAAAATATTAATTTGGTCCCTCTATTTTTATCTTAATTTAGTTTCTATTTTGAAAAATTTGATACAATTAAGTCATTTTCGTTAGTGATATAGTAACAAAATTAAAGAGGTATCAAGTGTTAATTCTTGGGATTAAATTCAATGGAATTAAATTTAGAATTACAAAAAATGGGATTTCAAAAATCAAGCAATTATAGGCATAAAAAATATGCAAACCTTTAAAACAAGCTTGTAGTTTGTATTGCCATGGAAACACTACGTTGCACAATACTAATCACTATCTCTTTGATAGCTCTATCCATTGCAATGGGTACCACTTTGTAATAAAAAATAGTATCCAAGTCATGCATAGATTCAAACAAGAAGAACATAGCGATATCACCATACCTCTGAAAATGCATTTGCAAACCAAAACCATTGAGCTTTAGATTAATAATAACATGTATCCCAATGTTAGGTATTTGTGATCACATTTGTAACCACAAGAAGTAACAACTAGCGATGCTTGAAAATAACATGATATTAATCTATATATAGTCCATCAAAGAAGGGAAACAAAATTTTGGTTCCAAACTTGTCTGAGAGAAAATGGTGTTGGGGCAGAAGTTGCTTGAACAAAGGGAAGTTGATTGGACAATCCCAAAGGAGATTGACGCACCTAAGGAAATCACAAACACACCATCTACACACACAACAACTATTGTTCACTTGTTGTAATAGCTTTAGGTTAGGTCAAGTAGCAAACTTGTGAAACAACTGCGAACACATGAAGTAGTTATCAAGCAACACGAACAACCGAACCTGCAACGCACAAACCAAAGCCATTGAACCTACAATTGCATAATGCATAACAAATTTGGATGAAAGAGGGAATGTGAGAAATTAACATGAAACTGAAAAAAAAAATCGAAAGTCATTAATTACCAATTCGAAGTTACGATTCACTGATGATAAAGATTCGAAAAAAGAAATCCACAGAAATTGGAAGGTTCGATTGAGAGAGGGCAAACGAAAGATCTTTCACTGAGATTGAAAGAGGGCAAACGAAAGTTTTTGAACTGAGATTAGATAAAAAGGAAGTAATGTGGACTCTTAGGTTAGGCAAGAAGAGAATGATCATATTTCGTGTTAGGTCACATGAGCAACACGAATAAGTATTCAAAAGGTGAGAAAAGAGGTATTATGAAAAAGTAAGAAGGAAATGAATTTTTCTTGCAGTTTAAAAAAAAAAAACTTTAGCAATTACCTGGGGTTTAAGAAACTCTATCTACATGTATGAAGTACTTGAGTTTATTCTAACCTCTCCTAATAAACCTCCGCTAAACTTTATAATTGTCAACACCCAATTTCGTCCGGCTAAAAAAATAATAGAATAAATAATAATAATTTGTTTTATTAAGAAAAAAAAAGAGAGAAGTAAATAAGTTTTTTCTTTGGTTTTTTCTTTGTCTAAATAATAATAATAATAGGATAATAATAATAAATAAATAAATAAAAAGGAAAAAAAAGAGATTGTTTTAATCTTTTATGTATTTTCTTTTGAGACTTTGTTTCTATTTTAGCCCAAAATATTTTGTACACCCACACCGTTTTTTTTCTTGCAACTAATGGAGGCCCAAAATTTTATTTTCTGACCCCCACTCTGTGCTTTGTCATTTTTGCTTCAGATTAAGAAGTTAGTGTAACATCCCATTTAATTTAATTTGTGAAATTAAAGGAAGCGTCACATAAAGATAACGTACTAGTGCATTCCTGGAGTTTAAAACTCAACTCCTTACAACCTAGGGCACACCACGATGCCCAAAAGAAAACTGTATACAAAGTTTAACAAAAGGCATATAAATCCAAGGACGAACAAGTACATGGGCCATAGCCCTAAAGAAAAGCCCATAAAGGAAATAAGGTCCAGTCAACGCAGACTATGCAGCGGAACCATCACCTCCCTGTTGTCCACGGGTGTTCCTCGCATCTGCTCACACCAACAAGTTGATGATCATCGCAAAAGAGAGTACCATACAACAAAACACACAACAATGAAAGTAGGGTAAGCTAGAGCACAAAAGATTTCATCCATACAATCAAATATATTTTCACAATCCCATATACACATATCAACCAAGTATGTTATGACTTTTCAAACAATATACTAAGACACGACTCGACTCATCCAGATACATATGGCCTGGTCGGATTCAGCGGATGCTTACGCTTGTGGTGGATACCTCTGCTCACCCCCGAGCTGCTCACCCCCGAGCTATGTGTTATAAGTGTTACAATGAATCAATTTCCCTCACACACAAGGTTAGCCCTTAATGAATTTCGGGCCTCCTACTACTCTCACCACAGGGGTCAGTCTGCTCTAGGTGAGACTAACTGACTCCTTAGAGTGTTAGGGTGCAACCTTACCTTGAATCCTTACCAAGTTATACAGATGGGGCACCACCATGGACACCCACTAACAGGGGCCATGAAATTACGTCCCGACCACTGTAGCGCGACCCTGAAAGTCTCACCTAGAGTCTCCAAGGAATTACGCACTAACACGGACCAAACATGCTAAATCAACCAAGAAAGATTCATCATACAGATTTACACATACATATCACATACTAGTTCTTCATAATCCATCTCCTTCATTTTTCCATTGAATCCATACCCACTCATCATTCTCAACCAACGTAGTGGAATTTCATCTCATGCCAATGTCAGGTCAATTTAATACCAACCACCTCATTCATTTCACATGTGAAGGTTCATGCCAAAACCATCATTTACAATTCATGAATCACATCACTCATGCATATTTATTTGTCTCATGCATTTAACACAATAATCAACATCCAAGCAAGCATAAACCATTTCAGAATTCCAGAAACGACCACACAATCACACTGCCTCGCCCAGCTCCTCGCTCAGGCTGAAGGGTCTCGCTCAGGCGAGAGGCTCTCGATTAGGCAAGCCCCCTTCGCCTAGGCGAGGGCTAGAAAAAGGGGAACAGTAGCTTACACGGGATCTCGCTTAGGCGAGACCCTTCTCGCTTAGGCGAGACCCCTCTCGCTTGGGCGAGACGCTCGCTCACTTAGAACATACCTGGGTCGCCTAAGCGGCCGCTCGCGTGAAACAGCTTTGGCAAGCCTCTATTGATCTCGCCTAGGCGAGACATGCTCGCTTAGGTGAGAAAATCAGTGCTCACCACTGTTCTCTCGTGCATTACCACTCAACAGATCGCCAATGGCTCAAAATTATCATACCCAGGTTCGCATCAACATACCAAACATATTTAAACGATAAAATAGTGGCGCAAACAATATCACTCAAAAGAAAGGGCGAACCCTAGCTTCCCGTACCTGAAAAACAAGCTAGCGGAACGCTCCGACACGCACACCGTGAGCACGACTGTCTCTAGGATGCTCAACGAGCTGAAACGAATGGTAAAACAGAGAAAAAGGACGAGTCATCACCAAACCCTAACGGTAAACAATGAACATAGGCAATGAAAAGAGGAAACATGAGCTGAGGAGTGACTTACCTGGAGTAGGAGCTGGGTTTGAGTTAGCTCGAAGAAGACTTAGAGCCAACCCTAGTAGAGCGTTCTGTGAGAGAGAAGTAAAGGTGACGACTGATTTTTCTGAGAGAGTGAAAGTGGAAACGTTAGGGCAGACTAGGGTTCAGCTTTATCCTTTGGGCCAACTCTCAGGGCCATTAGATTTGGGGCAACCCTTTTTATTAAAGGCATAAAAAGAATAAGGCCTTACATTCTCCCCAACAACAAAATTTTTGACCTCGAAAATTAAAGCTTACCAGGTAAAAAGATGTGGGTGTGATTTCCTCATGTCCTCCTCCAACTCCCAAGTCGAGTCACCTGTCCTCTGATCCCAGATGACTTTAACCAGGCTGACCGCCTTTCCTCGGCATTCCTCAACTTTGCTATCCTCTAGAGCGATGGGTGGTACTTCCACTATGAGGTCTTCCCTGATCTGTATATCCTCGGCTTCCAACACATAAGCCGGGTCAAACACGTACTTCCTCAACTGTGAGACATGAAACACTGGGTGAAGGTTTGCCAACTGTGGGGGTAAAGCTATCTCATAGACCACTGGTCCAATCCTCCTCGTGATCTGATAGGGACTAAGGAATTTAGGAGAAAGCTTCTTTGAGCGGAGAGCCCTTCCCACACCAGTGGTTCGGGTCACCCTCAAGAACACATGATCGCCAGCTGCGAACTTTAAAGGTCTCCTTCTACGGTCAGCGTAAGCCTTCTACCTACTCTGGAAAGCCTGCATTCTGTTCCTCACCATCCTCACCTTCTCGATAGTTTGTTCTAATAACTTTGGTCCAACAAGCGCTGCCTCCCCATCCTGATACCAATAGAGAGGGGTCCTACACCTCTTGCCATAAAGAGCCTCGTATGACGCCATGCCGATGCTCGCATGAAAACTATTGTTGTAGGTGAACTCTATCAAAGGTAACACCTCATCCCAAGCTCCCAGGTGATCCAATATACATGTTTGTAATAAGTCCTCAAGCGACTGGGTGGTCCTCTCAGATTGGCCATCGGTCTGAGGATGATAAGCCGAACTCATGGTGCGCTTGCTACCCATAGCACTCTGTAGCGTCTGCCAAAATTGTGAAGTGAACCGCGAATCTCTGTCTGACACAATACTTGACGGTACTCCATGCAATCTCACTATCTCCCTAATGTACAGCTGGGCCAACCTGGCCATAGGCATTCTCAAGTTCATCGCCAAGAAGTGAGCACTCTTGGTTAGTCGGTCCACTATGACCCAGATTGCATCATGCCCCCTAAAAGTTCGTGGCAAGTGGGTCACAAAATCCATGAAGATGCTGTCCCATTTCTACATTGGTATTTCCAAGGGTTGTAGATTGCCACCGGGTCTCTGATGCTCCACCTTTGCCTTCTGACATGTTAAGTAGGTTGATACGAACTGAGTAACATCCTTCTTCATTCCCTGCCACCAGAAGGATTCCTTGAGATCTTGGTACATCTTACTCATGCCAGGATGTAAGCTAAGATGACTCTTATGTCCTTCCTCAAGGATTAACCATTTTACCTCAACATCATCAGGTATACACACTCTGCCCTGGAATCGTAGTATGCCATCATCACCCAAAACAAAGTCCCTAGCCTCATGTGACCCAAGTTGTTCTCTGACTCTGTTCAGACTGGCATCCAACAACTGCCTCTCCCTAACCGAGGTCAAGAAGTCACTAGATATAGTCAGGGTACTAGATCTAATGAACTCGGACCCCAACTCCACCTGTAGCCTCATGTCCCTAAACTTCTCCAGCAGTTCCACCTCCTTAATCATAAGGTGTGCATCATGTACAGTCTTCCTACTCAAGGCATCTGCCACTACATTCGCCTTCCCTGGGTGATATAGGAGCTTGAAGTCATAATCCTTCAGGAATTCCATCCATCTTCTCTGTCTCATGTTTAACTCCTTCAAGTCAAACAAATACTTGAGACTCTTATGGTCGCTAAATACACGGAACTGAGCACCATAAAGATAATGCCTCGAGATCTTCAAGGCGAACACTATGGCTGCTAACTCTAGGTCATGAGTGGGATAGTTTCTTTCATGAACCTTAAGTTGCCTTGAAGCATAGGCCACCGCCTTCTTTTCCTGCATTAACACACAGCCCAACCCCAGATGGGATGCGTCACAATAGACCTCAAAAGGCTTCCCCATGTCAGGGATTACTAGTATCGGCGCACTGGTCAATCTCCTCTTGAGCTTCTGGAAACTTTCCTCACACTTATCTGTCCAGGTGAAAGGTTGATCTTTCCGAGTGAGTTGCGTCAAAGGTGCCACTATCTTGGAGAATCCCTCTATGAACCTCATATAGTAGCCAGCTAATCCCACAAAGCTCCTGATCTCAGTTGCTGACTTAGGACTTTCCCATTTAACCACTACATCCACCTTTGCTGGATCCACCGCTATCCCGTGAGCAGATATCACATGCCCCAAAAATTGTACCTCGTCCATCCAGAGCTTGCACTTAGACAACTTGGCATATAGTTTCTTCTCCCTCAAGACACTGAGCACCAACCTCAAGTGTTCTGCTTGTTCCTCCCAAGTTCTGGAATAGATAAGGATGTCGTCAATGAAGACAACAACAAACTTATCTAGGAACGGTCTGAAGATCCTGTTCATATAGTCCATGAATACTGCCGGGGCATTAGTCACACTAAACGACATCACCACGTACTCATAATGTCCGTACCATGACCGGAAGGCAGTCTTCTGTACATCATCCGCCTTCACCAAAATCTGGTGGTATCCCGACCGTATATCTATCTTGGAGAACACTGATGAACCATGCAGTTGATTCATCAAATCATCAATTCACGGGAGGGGGTACTTGTTCTTGATAGTCAACTTGTTCAGTTGCCTATAGTTCGCACACAGGCGTGAACTCCCATCCTTCTTCTTCACCAACAACACTGGTGCTCCCCAAGGCGAAGTACTGGGTCGGATGAACTGCTTCTCCATCAGCTCCTCTATCTGTTTCTTGAGTTCCACTAACTTTGCCGAAGCCATGCGATATGGAGCCATCGACACCGGGCCTGTTCCTGGTACCAGATCAATAGAGAACTCCACCTCTCTACTAGGAGGCAACCCTGGTACTTCATCCGGGAATACGTCTTCAAACTCATGCACCACAGATATGACCGATGTTCCCTCCTTCTCCCCTACCTCCATACGGGCGAAGATTATGAAGCATTGTGCGCCACTCTGAATTTCCTTCACCATACCTTGAGGAGACACCAACTCAAGCTCCTCTGAGTCGGGGAACAACAATTTTTTCTCCCAACAATCTATCAGAATGCGATTGGCAGAGAGACAATCCATCCCTAAGATTACTTCCAACTCCTTTAGAGGTAAGTAGATTATATTTACTTTGTACCTGCGTCCCTCTACCTCTACCAGAAGCCTAACACACAAGGACGACGTCCTGACCAGACCCAACGTCGGGGTAGATACTGCAAGTTCACACTGTAGCTCGCGCACCGGTAGACCTAGACGCTCCACACAAGCAATTGACACAAAAGAGTGTGTCGCTCTAGAATCATACAGTACACACAAAGATTCACCAGCTATCATGCATCGACCCATAACAAGATTATCTGCGCCTACAGCCTCTGCTCCAGTCATGGCATACACCCTACCTATCGCTTGAGGCCTGTTGCCTCTGTCTCTCCACTGGTGTTGGTGAGGGGTCTGAACCAGAGGGCGTGTCGCTGCCCTAGCAAGAGTGGGACAGTCCTTTCCAAAGTGGCCCTCCTTGCCACAGTTGTTGCATCTGCGGTAACCCTCAATGCGTGGACAAGCGTTCCTCAGGTGAGGGCCTCCACATATATAACACTACACTCGACCCTGTTGGGGAGAAAAGCTCCTAGACCCTTGGGACTGATGGTGGGGTCTATCATATGGCCTCCTCCGCTCCTCATTTGGACCCAGATGGTCCACCAGTCCTCTACGGTTGCTGTAGCTGTTGTGGGCGTTGACCTTCTATCTCCCGTTTCATCTTCTCCATCACCCTGGCCTTCTCCACCAGAGCGGCAAAGTCCTTTATGGACAAGGGAGCCACCATCAAGCGGATATTACCGCGGAGACCATTCTCAAACTTGCGGCACCTCCATTCCTCGTCGAGCAGTAGAGTGTAAGCAGTTGAGGTGTTTGAACTTCTCAGCATATTCGGTCAATGACTTCCCTCCCTACGTCAACTAGAGGAATTCCACCTCCTTGGCATACCTCACGTTGTCGGGGAAATACTCTGAGAGGAACTTCCCCCTGAAAGCCTCCCACGTGACCAGCTCGTCCCTCTCCTCCATGATGGACTTCATGCATATCCACCAATGCTCTGCCTCACCTGTGAGCATGTATACAACGAATGATAGTCGATTCTCGGCCGGGCACATCTTCACATCGAATATCCTCTCTATATCCTTCAGCCACTGGTTTGCTGCGTCTGGTGTAAGACCCGTGAAATTTAATTAATTAAATAAATAATTATCTAATAAATGCGGGTGGGAGAATTAATTATGACATTAAATTATGAGTGGAATGACGTGGCAAAGTGCTTGCTCATGTGGTTGAGAGTACTTTGGTTTGTGTGAGAGGACTTGGGTTCAAGTCCTATGTATGCCATTTTGTGTATTATTCATTGTTATTTTAATATAGCCTAACCATGTTGTGAAATAATATGACAATTGAATTATGATTGTTAGCATGAAATCTGAATTGATTAAGTAGTTTGATATTGATTTGGGGATTGCATGGTTGTGGGTTCGAGCCTTGGAGAACTCATATTAAACTTTAATTTTTGATATTTTTGGCTTTGGCTTGAATATGAAGAGTTGAGGAACATCCTAGTGGAAGGGCAGAATAAGGGTGGCTGTGAAACAGCCCATAAAGGGGCAATGAATGGGAATTAACCACCATTAAGTGGTAATTTCGTTTTAGGTTAATAACCTAGTTTTAGGCACACTTTAAAAGGGAAAAGTGGGTAAGTAGCAAAGGTTTGGCAAGCTGAAAATACACCAGAGAGAGAGAGCACGAGAATTTGGAGTGTCCGATCTTGGTGGAGCAGGCCAAGGCGGTGGAGCAGCTGGAGACGGGACCCAATAGTGGGACTCAGCCATAGAGGACCACCACTGATCCCCGACAGCAGAAGAAGCCATATACCAGACCATCATCTTCTTCCAGGAAACTAGAGTGTTTTAACTGTGGTGGTGAGCACTTGAGGAGGGACTGTCCAAAACCCTCTGGCAGCGTTGGAGGCAGCAGTAGCACTGGCAAGTGCTATGTGTGTGACCAGACAGGACATTATGCCAGACATTGTCCTAATAAGAAACCAGCTGGAGGTGCACCAGCCAAGAAACCAGTGGGAGATAGGCCCCGAGCACCAGGGCGTGTCTTTGCATTGACGACCACAAAGGCGATTCAGTCAGGTAACCTAGTACATGATACTTGTTTATTGTTTGGTAACCGTGTGGTAGTGCTATATGATTCAGGAGCTACCCATTCATTCGTATCTAATGAATGTGTGAGAAGGCTCAGACTTGTGATACGAGAGCTAGGATGCGAGTTAATAGTCGCCACACCATCGTCAGGGGAGGTATCCACCAGTTCTGGTTGCGTGGGATGCCCTATGGAGGTGGCGGGCCGCAGATTCAAGGTGAATCTGATTTGTTTGCCCATAGAGGGTCTAGATGTCATTTTGGGTATGGATTGGTTGTCGAGCAACCATGTGGTGATTGACTGCGGACGACGCAGAGTAGTATTCCCTGAGACAGCAGGATTGGAGCTCATCTCTTCTAATCAGGCTATGAAGGAAATGGAGGATGGAGCCACATGTTTCATGATTGTGGCTCATGCAGAGAAGTTGAGTACTGCAGAGAAAATTAGCAGGATTCCTGTGTTGGAGGAGTATGCAAATGTCTTCCCGAATGAGATTCCGGAATTGCCACCGAGTCGGGATGTGGATTTCACCATTGATTTCATCCCTGGAGCCAGTCCCGTATCCATGGCACCTTATCGGATGGCACCGGCCGAGTTATCTAAGCTGAAGAAGCAGATTGAAGATCTGCTTGAGAAAAAGTTAATACGCCCGAGTGCATCGCCTTGGGGTGCGCCGATGTTATTAGTGAAAAAGAAAGATGGCAGTTCCAGACTGTGTGTCGATTATCGGCAGTTAAATAAGTTAAATATTAAGAATAAGTATCCACTATCGAGGATTGACGATTTTCTGGACCAGTTGAGGGGAGCTGCAGTGTTCTAAAAAATTGACTTAAGGTCGGGGTATCATCAGATCCTAGTCAGGCTGGAGGATGTTCAGAAGACAGCTTTTCGGTCGCGCTATGGCCACTACGAGTATGTGGTGATGCCGTTTGGGGTGACTAATGCACCGACCATATTCATGGATTATATGAATCGGATCTTCCGACCATATTTGGATCAGTTTGTGGTGGTTTTTGTTGATGATATTTTGATATATTCTGTGAGTAGAAGAACACGCAGAACATCTGAGAGTGGTTTTGGGGATTCTCAGAGAGCATCAGCTGTAGGGGAAACTGTCGAAATGCGAGTTCTGGCTGAAGGAGGTACAATTCCTGGGTCTTGTGATTTCAGCCCAAGGGATAGCAGTAGATCCTGCCAAAATCGAGACAATGGTGAAGTGGGAGAGGCCAGAAACAGTCACTAAGGTGCGGAGTTTTCTAGGCTTAGCCGGGTATTACATGAGCTTTGTGGAGGGTTTCTCCAAGATGGTGAGTCCTTTGACACAACTTACTAGGAAGGATCAGCCTTTCTCGTGGACCAATGAGTGTGAGGCTTGCTTCGAGGATATGAAGAGGAGGTTGACTACAGCACCATTGTTGGCGATTCCTGATACGACTAAAATGTTTGAGGTAAATTGTGACGCCTCTTATCAGGGATTGGGATGTGTGTTGATGCAGGATAAACGATCTGTGGCCTATGCATCGAGACAGTTGAAGGTGCATGAGAAGAATTACCCAACTCACAATTTGGAGTTGGCTGCAGTGGTTTTTGTACTCAAGACCTGGCGACATTACTTGTATGGGGCTCAATTATAGGTATTCAGCGACCATAAAAGTCTGAAATATTTATTTGATCAGAAGGAGCTGAATATGAGGCAGAGGCGCTGGATGGAGTACTTGAAAGACTACAACTTTGAGCTTTTCTACCATCCTGGTAAAGCCAACGTCGTTGCTGATGCTCTGAGCAGGAATAGAGTTCATGTGGCAGCTATGATGATTAGAGAGTTGGAGTTGCTAGAACAGTTACGAGACATGAACTTGGGACTGGATATGGGGGAAGGTCAGATACGATGTAGTATGCTGAGGATCACCAACGAGTTTCTAGAGAGGTTCGGGTGGAGCAGGGTAATGATCAGGAACTGCAGTAGATCATTAGTGAGTTGGGTACTAAGAAGAGGAAGGACTTCAGAATGGGCAGGGACGGTATTCTACGATTCAGAGAGAGGGTGTGTATTCCCAGTAGTAGAGTGTTGAGGAAGATGCTCTTAGATGAAGGGCATAAGAGCCGTCTTAGCATACACCTAGGTAGGACTAAGATGTATAAAGATTTGAAAGCTACATTATGGTGGACCGGTATGAAGACATATGTGGCTAATTACGTCGCTTCTTACTTGGTGTGTCAGAAAGCGAAGATTGAGCATCAGAGGCCAGGTGGTATGTTGGAGACTCTGGATATTCCTCAGTGGAAATGGGACAACATTTCCATGGACTTTGTCACACATTTACCGAGATGAGTGAGAGGACACAACTCCATCTGGGTAATTGTAGACCGGTTGACGAAGTGTGCACACTTCTTGCCCATAAATCAGAAGATGTCCTTGGATAAGCTGGCAGAATCGTATGTCAGAGAGGTGGTCCGATTACATGGTGTGCCTGCCAGTATTGTATCAGATAGAGACCCAAGGTTCACATCGAGGTTTTGGCAGTCTTTGCAGAAGGCCTTGGGTAATCAGCTAAGAATGAGTTCGGCGTACCACCCTCAGACCGATGGACAGTCTGAGAGGACTATCCAGTCGTTGGAGGATCTGTTGAGGACGTGTGTGTTATATCATCTGGGCACTTGGAGTGATATGCTGCCATTGGTGGAGTTCACGTATAATAATAGTTATCACTCCAGCATCGGGATGGCATCTTACGAGGCATTGTATGGTAGGAGATGCCGAACACCCCTGTGCTGGCAACATGACAGAGAGTCGATAGTGCTTGGTCTAGAATTCTTACAGCAGACCACCGAGAACGTGAAGATGATACAGGATCGCATGAAGGCCACTCAGAATCGGTAGAAATCCTATGCAGATAAGAGGAGGAGGCCGCTTGAGTTTGAGGCGGGTGATCATGTATTTCTCCGTGTGACCCCCACAGCTGGCATAGGGAGAGCTTTTAGATCGAGGAAGTTGACTCCTCAGTTCATCGGTCCAGACGAGATCACGAGGAGAATTGGACCTGCTGCATATAAGATCGCTTTACCGCCACACTTGGCAAACTTACCTAATGTTTTCCATGTGTCGCAGCTGAGAAAATACATAGCGGATCCTACGCACATTCTGGAGGAGGATGACGTGCAGGTACGAGAGGACTTGACTGTTGGCGTCGGACCAGTGAGGATCTTGGATTCTCAAGTAAGGCAACTCAGAGGGAAGGAGATCAGAACAGTGAAGGTGCTATGGGATGAGGCAACTCCAGAAATGACATGGGAGATGGAAGATGTCATGAGGCGATCTTATCCTCATCTTTTCTCTGGTAAGTTCTCTTTTTTCGAGGACGAAAACTTTTAAAGGTGGGGGTAATGTAAGACCCGTGAAATTTAATTAATTAAATAAATAATTAATTAATAAATGCGGGTGGAAGAATTAATTATGACATTAAATTATGAGCGAAATGATGTGGCTAAGTGCTAGCTCATGTGGTTGAGAGTACTTTGGTTTGTGTGAGAGGACTTGGGTTCAAGTTCTATGTATGCCATTTTGTGTATTATTCATTGTTATTTTAATATAGCCTAACCATGTTGTGAAATAATATGACAATTGAAATATGATTGTTAGCATGAAATCTGAATTGGTTAAGTGGTTTGATATTGATTTGGGGATTGCATGGTTGTGGGTTCGAGCCTTGGACAACTCATATTAAACGTTAATTTTTGATATTTTTGGTTTTGGCTTGAATATGAAGAGTTGAGGAACATCCTAGTGGAAGGGTAGAATAAGGGTGGCTGTGAAACAGACCATAAAGGGGCAATGAATGGGAATTAACCACCATTAAGTGGTAATTTCGTTTTAGGTTAATAACCTAGTTTTAGGCACACTTTAAAAGGGAAAAGTGGGTAAGTAGTAAAGGTTTGGCAAGCTGAAAATACACCAGAGAGAGAGAGAGCACGAGAATTTGGAGTGTCTGTGAGATTGGAGTGTGATCTTTGGGGTTGCATTGAGAGAAGGCTAAGGAGCCAATTGGTGAAGGGAGGACACTTAATCGTCAAGCTTTAAGCGGAGAAAAACCAGGTTAGGGGAGCTTTCACGCTAGTTTTTATGTATGAACCTGTTTTATATAGCCTGTGATATGAAATGTATGCATTACTTTCGTGCTGTTAATGGTTTCTGGATTTCTGGAAATTTTCCAGAAACCGCCTGATGGGCTATTCATAGCTGCCAGGCGCCGCATATCATTTTTGCCTTTTCTGGGTTTCTGAAGAGAAACCGCTTGGCGGTGAACTCCCAACCGCTAGGCAATGCGTGTTGGAAAGCCCAGTTTCTAGGTTCTGGTTGAGTTGCCCGACGGTGATGTATACCGGCCAAGCGACGCGAGTCACATTGGGCAATTTCTGTGTTTTTCTGGGTTCTGGGGAAAATCTGATCGAAGGGAAAGACAAAGGAACCGGCTAAATGATGTTGTGATGGTAAATCGTGTACGAATTTACTCGATTAATGGTAAGATGTGATGAAATAGTGACTAAGTACCCTAGGATCGGGAATTGGGGTACATATGAGGTATAGTTGGGTATGATTATTGCTGGATATAATTAGTATTGAATTAGAGGAATGTATTGTTGGATTTCTTGTACCAAGAAGAGAGAGAATGGACGAGAGAAGCGAGAAAGGAGAGCATGGGAAAGTGGGCAGGCATAACAGAAACTGGTTTATTTTCCAGGTCTGATACACCGCTTGGCGGAAGACAGGTTACCGCTAGGCGGCAGCGTGCACCAGTGGTGTTTTGGGGTTTTGGTTGGGTTGGTGCAGACTGATTTCGGTGATAGTTTGTAGATAGTTCGTAGACACGAGGAGGTGCGATGAAATCAGTGGAAAGAGATAAATTGGATACTTAGAGGAGAGAAGAGTGTAGTGTAGTTGAGTATATAATATTTTAACTATTGGCTAGATAGAAAAATAAATCTGTCATATAAGGGTTTATTGACTGAAATACGAATGCAGAAGTAGTTGGTACAGTTAATTAGGTTAAGTATCAAGATAGAGTCACATGTTTGTGCGGGCTTAATGAATAAGTTGTATTTGGCTGTTGGTGAATTGTCATTTACTCTTAAGTAAAAAAACACACTAGCAAGATAGGATGAGAGGGCTTCTAATGGTAGAACCAAATTTTGGTGAGGAAATAATCACTGGAAAAAAATGTACTCTAGGGGGGGAGTGCAAATGCATGAATTGAGTCTTAATAACTGAGTGGGGTTCAGAGAAATCAGAGAAAACAATATCTGACTGGGTTCTGGTACGGCGCCTGGCGGTATAGCATTACCCGCTAGGCGATAGCGATGAAACAGGGAGTCTGCATGACGGGAGGCGCCTGACGATGAAATGTATACCGCCAAGCGGTAGCGGTAACCTCTGTAGGGTTCTGAAGCGTGGGCGCCTGGCGGTGGGGGGCTGTCCCGCCAGGCGGTAGCTGTTGTGTTTGCGTGTTTTACGCGCTTGCCGCCTGACGGTACGTGTCTCCCGCCAGGCGGTCTGGAAGCTGTGGCGCCTAGCGGTACGTGTCCCCTACTAGGCGATTTGGCTGCTGTAAGTCTTAGTTATTGGACTTTGTAGGGTGTTCTACCAGGCTTTTGGTGGTGCTTTAAAGGTAAGATTGTTGGGTTCCTTGAGTTGAGCTCGGAACGTATCCCTTGAGTTGAGCTCGGGATAGGGGTTAAACACGTACATTCCTCGAGTTGAGCTCGGAATGGCATCCCTCGAGTTAAGCTCGGGATGGCGGATGAACACGAAGAACCCTTGTGTTGAGCTCGGGTTGGCGAGTGTTACCGGTGTGAGTGTGCTGGTTGTGACCAGTATGGATGGGTCCAGTTAGATTGCCCTCCTCAGTTGTTGGCTGACGAGTTTGGTAGTCTTGGGACATAACGGACTATGTTCGTAATTGGGAACTCCACCTAGCGTTACGGTGTGTGATCCGTGGCATTGGTTCCTGCACGTGCTCTGTCGGTTGTGGCCGATAGGTTTGGCAGCAAATTACCTTGGGGTAATCACTAGCAGAGGTAGAACCCGAATGGTCTGGTTGTGGCCAGACGTTAGAGAATTGATTAAGAGATGGTACCTTGATACTTGTAGAGTTTCATCTGTTTAATTGGTTATTTGATATCTGTTATGATATATGTTGTTTTCATAAGCTCACCCTATCTGCTTGTGTTTGGCGATGATCGAGAGCAGAGAATGTTGATGCAGGTGGAGCCGGTGAGGCTTAGTCACGGAGCGTGGGAAATTGATAGAGGCTGTACCCCACCAAATTAAAACATATTAAATGCAGTACATGAAAGTGAACCAAGTCGTCTCCCAACGACCAATATTTTTATTCAAAGCGAATTTTCCAGATGAACAAACAATAAAACACAGGGGGGGTTGGCGGACAGATTCAGAATGCTAATCAATAGATTAATTTAAATGCTACAGTGACTAAAACCGTATTGACATCCCTGATTCAAACGCAATTTCACTTATCATAGGCCACCAAATTAACACCAACCCTGCCTTGTCTCAATCCACTAGATAATAATTCACTAAGCGAAAATTACAATCTAGCTTCATTATGCAATTAAGCAATGCACACATCCTTAAATTCCTGAC
>Ga0214542_1007089_pt1 | contig 19818 bp, 18 predicted proteins | sample CNSS1metaG_FD_160096 | JGI IMG/M metagenome (GOLD analysis project Ga0214542, IMG submission 160096) | Root nodule microbial communities from cowpea collected in UCLA plant growth center, Los Angeles, California, USA - CNSS1 | ecosystem: Host-associated > Plants > Roots > Nodule | place: USA...
AAAGCTTCATGTACGCAGCAAAATGAAATCCCTAGAGATCTTTTGCAAACTGCATTTCTACAAAGTAGAGACATTTGAAAGCAAAGTTCAGTCATGACATGTAGTGGGAAAAGCAAAATAACTTAAAAGCCCAACATCAACTAAACATTTAACAAATAATTCGAGATCATTACATGGATCAATCTGGGGTACCAAGAGGACCTTTCAACAAAGAAACACGAAAAGAAGAAAAAATTAGAAAAGAAAGAAAGAAAAAGTAACGAATGAAAAGGAAAAATAAGAAGAACTTAGAGTGGTCAGTGTGTCATAGAAGAAGCTTGAATAATGGAAGAGTGCACTCGTTGAAATCCAAAACCATGTTAACCTTGACGAACAAAACCCTCGATTATTGTTGTTGGTTCTAAAGAAAAGAGTGTGATTGATAAAAAAAAGTGTGTTTTAGGGTTAGGAACTCAGAGGGTAGAAGATGGTCTAAGAACTTTTTGGCAGCAGGAGGATAAAAAGTTTAAGAAAGAGAGTGGGATGTGAAAGATATTTTTGAATTTTGAACAGAGTGGTGAGCGGAAGTTAAATTGAGAGAAGAATCACTTCAATTACTAAAAACCCAAAAATAAGGACACGTGTAACATATAAAAATATGGGTATTTACGAAATTTTCACAACAGAAGCTGAAAAGAGAAAGAAAAGTGAATTTTATTGAAAAACCAAAAAAGAGAATAGGTGTCACTCGTTTAAATTGGAGTACTTAGGTAATATCCAAAGGTCATTGTTTTCTTATATTTTAGAAGTTTTTGTTCACAGTCATAGAAAGTTCTTAAATCAGACCAACCTTCTATAATCATAGGATTGTGAACATCCAGGTTGAATGTAACGGTGTGAACATTACCCTTGTCATCAGTGACAATCCATAATGGAGCGAGTTCAATGCCTAATCGAATTACGAACAGTCTATTTACGTAGCCAAAATCATATTAAGAGAATCCAGATTAGAATAAAAGAAACAAACAAAAAAAGACTATGACTGTGAACAAACATGGTCTTTAAAAAAACTAGAATTTTGGCCCGTGCAACGCACGGGATATATTTTAGATGAATGAATTTTGTTTTTTAATAAATGAAAAAATTAAAAATAGATATTAACAGTACCAATAAATATGAACGTTTATATATGTAACAGTTATGAACATCCAGAATTATAATAATATTAATTGTAATAATTATTATTTTGTCCAATATAAAGTTTTAAAATTTTGAACATTTATATATGTACATGTTATGAACATCTATACAAAACTTCTGATCAATTTCATGGATCAGAAGGCCATTATAATTGACAATATAAAATTGATATAACTTTATTAAATTTAAAATTGAATTAAAAAAACAAAAAAATGTAATACAATAATTGACAAATAACCAAAATAGTATAAAATTAATTTATATACCTCTTATAAAATATTTTTAAATATTTATTTGTAAACTACATTTGTAGTTGCAATAATTAGTTACATTTTCATCATCTTCATACATAATTATTAGTATATTCAATCTAATCTTCTTTTCTATTTTATTCTAAAAACTGTTACATATAATTTATTGATGAGTCAATATGGGACGAGGAAAATAAATTCTAGCTTTCGAGAGAGTTACATACCTTTTACCTAATCAAATTAAATATTAATATAACTAAAATTCACTTCTCAATCAAAAATTAATATAATTAAAATCCAATTGTAATAGATCACAAAATATTTCAATTAAAAATTAATACAATTATAATTTCCCAGCTGCAACCCTAATTTTATATAAAACCAAAACATTATAAAGTTAGTATTTATTACTTTTCGTATTTATTAATTATAATGCTACTATTTATATTTCTTGTATAAAAAAATTATATTAATATTATTGTGAAGACGGATAAAAAATTGCTTTCTTTGATTTTTTTTACCTCTTTTATTTTATTTTAATTCTTTTCATATTTCTATATTTTATTACATTAATCATTTTCATACACTATATATTAATGTTATTCATGAAGACCAATAAAAAATTGATTTTTCTAATTTAATTTTTCTCTTTATATTATTTTAATTCTTTTCGTAGAAGCTAAAAAACCACTCCATGCTAAAAGCCTTCTTTCTCCTCAAATTATCAAAATATGTCCCTAAAAAGAAAAATAAAATTAACATAAATAAAACAAAATATTAAAAAAATAAACAATTTGTTGAATATTGAAATCAATTCTCCCGAAACTTTCATATTATACCTTTTACACTTCTTAACACTTGTTTGATAATAATTGCAAATACAAAAATGAATATAAGTAGTTAAAACTTATCTGTTAAAAATCAAATATCATTAGGAAATCCAACAACAAACCAATGACTTGGCTTTTGCCTGTGAAGGATTCAAAACTAAACTACATGTTCAACTCTTCACTCCAACTTCAGCCTCATTGGCTTCTCCAATTTCCATGTTTGGCAAGTTGTTATAAAAGCATAAATATGAACAAAGTCTAGAGATGTGCATATAAATGAACTGCAAAGGTGCCACATATCTGGATGCAATAATTGAAATTCAAATTTTGAATTCATGAATGTTTTGAATGAGCAATTTTGATTTGTCAGCTTTTGCTAGATTAGTATAGAAAAACAAAACAAAAAAGTAAAATAATTTTAGGTGTAAGAGAGAATTATAAGAGTATTTGGACCAAACATACATATCTTACCATTTTGGGTGGGTGATCAAATTTAAAAAACAAATTGCCATTTTCTTTGTAGCAATTTCACCATGTAAGATTCCAAAGACAAAATCAATTTGATCCTGTATTTGCCAAATATATTTCCAGAGATAGGAGTTAATATGGAATAATAATATAGAGCAATAAAGAAGCTCAAGAAGATGATACTAATAAGTTGATGGATAGGAATGAAAAATCCATTAAAATAAACAAAAAAAAAAACAATGAAGTTAACATTAATTTGAAACACAAATAAATAGAAACAATAAACACTCAAACAAACAATCAGAGAAGAAGAAAAAATCGAAAACTAACCATTAAAGTTCCATCTTACTCTTCAACTCCATCTTCTGATAATAGGAATAACATCCAAAAAAAGAAAAATCCTTGCTTGCCAACACTAACCGTAAGTATCAAAAGTTACCCATCAATCAACCAAACAAAATTGCATATAACAATTTGCACACTAAGAAGTAAAAACTCATCAAAAGGTTGCAAACCAAATAAAAAAGGAAAACTAAGTGGATAAATTAACATTCAGAAAAGAAAAGAAAGAAAAGAAGAAAATTGACAACTAACCATTCAAGTCCCTTTTTACTCTTCAACTCATCTTCTAAGAGCTCCAATAATGTCCAAAGGATGCAGACGACAAAGATGTGAAAACCTTAAATGATACATCTATAGGTAGAAAGAAGCCTGACGAAAAAAATCCTAGATCAATAATAAAAACTAAAACTTTAAGGTGTTAAACCTGTTGTAAAGAATGAAAGATGAAGCTTTGAAACTTACCACCGTGCCCAAAATGATACAGAAAGAAGAGAAAGAACAGCCAGGTGCATAAATTAACATTCAAAAAATAAAATAAAAGGAAGAAACAAAAAAAAAATGAAAACTAACCATTCAAGTGTCCTTTCCTCTTCAACTCATCTTGTAAGAGCATCAATAATGTCAAAAGGATGAAGACAACACTCCATTGTAGAATAATTAAAATTAGACCTTATAAAAACCAAATCTTTTTAAAACCAACTTTGTTCTTTAACCAACTTCGTTCTTTTGGTTGAGTGTTTTGCCTTCGTCTTTCAAGAATTTTTCAATCTCTTTCGTTTCATTCTGGAAGATATCTTACATCTCGAAACAAAAACTAAGTTAATAGTAGAAGCTTCATGTCATAAAGAAGCTTCACAATCAAAAAGCCCTTTTAGTGAGGACATTGGGAAGAAAAAAAATGTAACAAAATGTCAGCAAAAAGAGGAAGAAACAAAGAACATAAACCATGTAAATAGAGAGATAGAGAACCACAACAAAATGGAAAAAGAAAACATAGAAGAAGAGCAATAACGAAAACCAGAACCCGAGAGAAAAGAACTTGAGAGAAATCCAATGCGCAAAGCCAAACCCTAACTCTAAATCTGAAAAAACAAAAAAAATTATACAAAAACAAAGAACAGATCAAATATATAACTAGTACAATCAGTGGTGAAGAGGAAATAATAAACAGATGAAATAGAAATCCAAAGCGCAAAGCCAAACCCTAACTCAAAATCTGAAAAACAAACAAATTATACAAAAACAAAGAACAAATCAAAACCTGTACCTGTACCAGTAGATTAAACCTTCGAGGCCCAATAAAATGAGAAATCCAGAACCAAAACTTGTATCAACAGAGAAGAAAAAACAAATCAATGGTGTGGAAGAGAGCATGAGATGTATGAGAGAAAAAGTTAGAAGTTCGAACAGTGAGAAGGGAGTGAGGGTAAAGAATGAAAAATAAGATTTTTTGTGAAGAGATAAGGCAGTGAGAAGAGAGACAAAGAAGATATTAAGACATTGAGAGTGAAGAAAGAAAAATAAGATCTTGCTCGTAGAGAAAGAGTGAGACGACAAAGGATTTGAGAAAAGTTAGGAATGAAAAAATTAAGGTTTAGGGCGGCAAAGGATGAGAGAAAAGTTAGAAGTAAAAAAAATTTAGAGTTTGAGAAAAGAAGATGAGAGAAAGGTTGGGAGTGAAAGAGAAAATTATGATTAGTATTAATTGAGAGTTTTAATTTATCTGTTTTTATTTTTTACATCTCACTTTATGGTGGGGAGAGAGAAAGATGAAGTCAAGAGAGAGAGGAAGATGAACCTTTTGAAGAATGAGGTTGGTGCGTCACACAAATTTTTTAAAATTCAAAAATTTGGACACGTGTTAAAAATTTCCATTTTTAGTTAAATTTTGTGTGATGCTTTTTGTGGTTGAGTAAAATCTTTTACGGTTTGTGCTACCTAGGGGTGTCAAAACGGGCCAGCCCGGCCCGTTTTGGCCCGGCCCGTTTTTGGCCCGTATTAAACGGGCCGGGCCGGGCTGGCCCGACATGGTAAAACGGGTTGCGTTTCTGAGCCCGGCCCACGGGCTGGCGGGCTGGCGGGCCGGCCCGCCAGTTTTTTCTCATCTGTATAATTTGTGGCCCAATCAGATTTTAATTTTTTTCATTTCAAATTTAGTTGACTGAATAATGTCCCAATTTTATATTACCAAAAGAAATTCTCCTGCAGTTAAGAATACAACAACAATGATCTATTAAACAAGAAAATTATCACAACACAAACAGCCCTGCAATGGAACCAGAACGCTACGAAGTTGAAATGGAACCAGAACGCCATGGGTGGAGGAGAAGTGAGCGTAGAGAATAGTCGAGAAGAAGAGACGCAATCGCAGAGTGTGTGAGGTGTCTTGGCGCAGAGTGTGTGTGAGGGAGGGATACTGAAAAAATGTGCACGTGCTGTTTTTTTATTAAGTGATACGGGCCGCGGGCCGGCCCGTTTTGGCCCACGGGTTGGCCCGACGGGCCAGCGGGCTTGACGGGCCGGGTTGTCTCGGGTTGACGGGCTGAATTTCTGGACCCAGCCCATGTATTTACTGACGGGCTAGCGAGCCGGCCCGTCGGGCCCGGTCCATTTTGCCATCCCTAGTGCTACCTTCGATTGTATTATAGATAGATATGATTACCTTCGATTGTATTATAGATAGATATAATTGTGAATATGCATGGTCTTTAATAAAAATAGAAAAGAAGCCGCAACTATGGATTGTGAACGAAGTATGGATCGTTTGGTATTCATGTCTACGATTAATAATTAAAATATATGAAGACGATGGACAAAGGCAAAAAAACGAATAACTGAAAAAAAGCATAAACATTTATAATGAATGATAAGTGAAAAAATTGAAAAAAGAAGGTTCGATAAAAAAATGTTAAACTTTTAAAAAAAATGCAAAAACAATCATGTTGCAAAACAAAAGACAAAAGATTTCATCTTTTATTTCATGGAAGGAACAAAATATTATAGTTATAGTTAAAATGCAAAAAGAAAACCAAAAGATTTTTGAAATAAAAAAATGACAACGTTTAAGATGAAAGTTCGATCATACCTTTGTGCAGATGAGAGTTGTATAAGAAGAAGTCTGAAAATGTCTGCAAATTTCAGCAAAGAAAGAGTTCCAAATGGCGTTACTGAGAGAGATAAACATGTTATTCTGATGTATAGTTCTCTATGTGTTGGAATCCGATAATGATCAGTCATGAAATGGCGTTGGAAATGGAAAAATATGTAAAGAATAAAACCTGCAAGCGTGTAAAGGTGCAATAAATTATATTTAATACGTAATTAATATATTGTCTATAAGATATTAAGTAAGGGAATTTGAAATAGTTATTATTGATAAGCGGAACTGTTTGATGGAAAAAATAATGATGATATTAAATTAAATATTTTTATATTAATATTAGAAAAAAAATAATAACGTAAAAAATGCAGCTTGAAAAATACTTCATTTCGTTCAAAATAAAAGCTATCACGTTGCTTTAGATAACGAAGGTTGGAAAATATTTTCCAATGCCTATATCAACATAACTTTATCTTATAATCAACTAACAATCAACTTCGCCCAAACCTACCTGTTCTTTTATAAACATAGTAATGAATCCTCCATTAACTTGTCCAGAACATATTGATTGTGGAGTGGCCATGCATTCCATTGAAAGATGAAATCAACAAAAGTAATTAAGAAGATTAAGAAAAATATGATAATGAATAGCAGAACTGTGTAATGGGTGTTTATATAGAGATGATGACGACTACTCGAAGAGTCACATTTAAAATTAGAATGATTCATAAATATAAAGAAAATATTTCAATGTTTATTGAACAGATACATCATGAAGAGTCAGAAGAAATATAGAGATCAGAAGCAACAACGAAGACAAAAATCTAAAATCTATACTTTCTTCGATTAAAAAGATTATGAATCGTATGGTCAAAAGCCAGATCGAACAAAAGCCTAAAATATACTTGAAGATAATCCATGTCATTCATCAAGTAATGGCAGAAAAAATACAGACATAAGAAGTTATATGTGGTGGAAGAAAAACTTAGAGAACAAAACTAATATAAAATACGTAGTTACTTATGGTAGAAACACAAAAAAGAAATAGAGAAGGACAATAAACTTTTACCTTTTGTTACTTCTAAGTTGAAATGTGAAAGAATCATGAACAAAAAGTCGATGATATTGTACTATTTGATGAATAAGACGTTCCCGTCTGAAGATTAAATAAGCAGCTGAAGGAGTAAAAAAGAGTATAGGAAATCGTGAACAAATAAAGACTTTGGAATTCGAGAACATATAATGATGACTTCGTCGCGGAAGGTCCAGGATTTCAATCATGAACCTTTACTTTACAAAATATTTAGTAATTTTGTAATAATAAACAAATTCAAAAATAATAATAAATAAGTAATAAATTAGGCATCAGTGTTTTGGGAAGCAGAAATCGCCATTTTCTTATATAAATCATTTGTATTATACAAATCATTTACAACTAATTTTTTATATAACATCTTAAACCACATTATTAAATTATTATTAGCAAATATTTGAAAGTTAGCTTCATTTGTATTATACAAATCATTTACAACTGATTTTAATTAAACTCATTAAATTAAATAACATATAACTTTAACAAACTGATTATGAAGAAATGCAATCTGCGGAAATTACATGACATAAACAAAATAAACAGACTTCTAATAAAAATTATAATACACTACATATATTATAAGAGTGCTTTGAAAAGTACAAATATTATATGACATTAACAAAATAAAGATTTCTAATAAAAATTATAATTATAATTATAATATACTACATACATTATAAGAGTCTTTACAAAAGTACAAATATCAAAAGAAATTTAAATTATAGAGGACTTTCACATGACTACTAGGTCGTTCACTTTCAACTTCGAAGAATATATCAAATAAGAACTCCACTGATATACGATTAAGCGCACAAAAAGCCTTTTAGTCAGCTCCTATCTTGACAAATGATGCTGTTATGATTAACCTACATTCCACTTCTCTTAAGTGTCTATGGAGCACAACACTTGAGAGTCCACTATTGCGATAATAATTGGCAAATTCTTTCTTCAAATACTACATAAACAAAAACAAATATATTACTATTAATAATTACAGAAAACTACAAAAAATGCATAAAAATATTAAACAAAAAAAGATATTACCAAGTGGCTGGATTGACAGTAAGATTGGGTCAGATTCACTTGGAAGTGAATAATGTTTAACGTAGTCAAAGGACGACAGACGACAATATTATTCAAGAAGTTGGATTGGATTTGGAGGTCAAGAAGAAAATCTTAAAACAACAATATCCAACATAGTATAAAACAAAGATCTTTTCAGACTTACTAACATAGAAAGATTTTAAACATTCCTAGCCTTTGGTAATCATTGGATTATGAAAATCCATGTTGTATGTAACCTGGTGAACATTAAGGTCGTCATCAACAATAGTCCACTGTGAACCAATCTCATTCCCAATTCGTATTAGGAACATTCGATCAATATGTCCAAATGCCTTTGCAAAATCAAAATATTGAAATCAAATACCAAACAATATTCAGAAAATAAAAAACAAATGATAATGTAAATAAAAAAAGATATGAACCTGGCCATCGATGAACATCGTAATGAATCCAACAATAACTTCAGCAGAGCATATGGATTGTGGAGTTTGCATTGATTCCATGGTTGCAAAATGTTTGGTAATAGAAGAAGATTGATTAGAGAACAAGATTTGTAATAGAAGAAGATTGTTAACAGCGCATAAGAGAAAGCGGACAGAAGAAAACAGATAATGAGCATGTAAGAAATTGATAAACAATTGGAGTATATATAATATCAACACAGAACGATAGGGATAAGTATTCCAAACGTCAGAACTGTTTCTCATGATGGTTCAAAGTTAAAGCATGTCATTGGAAACTCAATAAGTACATTTAATGATATCACAAAATAGGTACAGGATTGCCAAAAGTCAGAAACGTAGATCATGATGGTTAAAATTAATTGGATGTACTTCAAAAGTAAATAATTAAGAAAAATATTAAATATAAAAAATGAGAGAAGTAAGGGATTTGGCAGATAAATATTGTCTGAACAGATATGACCTTTCAAATTTTGGATTGCTCTGAAAACCTCGATCCAACCATCAAAACTGATTCTCGGTGCATTAAATATGATACGAGTACTTCTTTTGATTAATATGAGAGGAGAATATCATCCAACAGATAAATATAATACAGATAAATTCAACAAAGTAAATGTGAGAGAAGATACAAACAAAAAATCTGAGAAGATGGTAGAATAACGTAAGAAAAACAAAACAGTATACAATCAATCGATCGAACAGTATACAATCAATCAACCCAAAGAAATCAATCAAACAATATACAACAAAATATATAACCAAAATACGTAATTACATATGTAGAAGAACGAAAATAAGAACAACAAAGTAAAAAACATCTCTAAAAAAATTATCCAAGAAAAAAATAGAACAAAAATAAGTAGATCTAAGAAAAAAACATAAATAAGAAAAATAATAGAAAAAAAATCTGAGAAGATGTGAAAAGAATGACTGAAAGTAGAAGTTGTTACCTTTGAAGTGAGATGGGTGAAGAAATCTGAAAAAACAAAATTTCCATCCAACACAAAATGTCAACAAAGATAAGGAAATCTAAAAAAATAGACTGAACAAAAATAAGTAGATGTTACAAAAAAATAATTGAAATCAGAATTAGATTTGAGAAGTTGGTCAAGGCTGTTAGAGCAAAAAAAAAAACAACCAAAAGAAACGTAGATCTGAGAAAAAAAGCAAATATAAGAGCAAAGAAATAATTGAAATCAGAATTAGATCGATGGTAGAAAAGTAGATTTGAGAAAATGGTAGAAGAAGAATCAAATGAGAAGTGGTTACCTTTTTTTAAGTCTCGTGATTCCTCTCAAGAATATTAGAAGAAAAAAACAGTAGATCCGAGACAAAAGCGTCGATCCAACACATTTCCAACCCATCGAACAGTAAACATGGAAAAGCAAATATGAGAGGAAAAACTAAAACAAACACATCTCGTACCAAAAGAAAAGTATATCTGAAGGAAGAAATGCATCCAACAGTAGATCTGAGATAAAAAACCTCGATCGAACACATTTCGTCAACAAAGAAAGGTATATCTGAGAACAAAAAACCCATCGAATAGTATACATGCAAAAGCAAACCTGAGAGGAAACAAAACGATTCAATATATAAATAGATCTGAGAGAAAAAATTAAATCAAACACAACTTGTACAAAAAGAAAAGTAAATCTGAAAGAACAAATACATCCAACCTAAATAAGAAAAAATCACAGAAAAAAACTCGAAAATAATCAAGAACAATGAAAGAACAAAGAGTGATGGAGTAAGAGAGAATAAGAATATGAGAGATAAAGATGAATACAATGGAGATGAAGATGAGAAGACAAAGAGTGATGAGTAAGAGAGAATAAGAAAAGTTAGAGAGCATGAAATGAGGAGAGGAGGATGAAAGGTAGAGAAAGAGGTGAAACAACTTTTGTTTCAACTGAAAAGAAATGCCACCTGTTTGTGGTAAAAAAAAATTGAACTATTTGTTGAGAATATAATAAAATAATGAAAACCTTCTGATTGTTAGGTTCTTGAGGATATTTTTTGTTTTTTATGTAGTGTTAAAAAATTAAAGTCACTAGAGTGTACATTTTTGAAAGGAAAATGCTTAAACCTTGAAAAATCTTTAAAGCATGATAATTTGTTGGATAATGATGGATTTGATTTATTTTCATAATTAAATATTTGAAGAGAAATTATAGATTTGGAAAAAGATAGACTAATTGATATTTCTAATTATATAAAAAGATTATATTATTTTCCAAATGCATATATAACTTATATAATAGGTTAAAAATTCTCGTTCAACAATTTCTCAAAAAGAGATTAAACGAAATTAATTATGATAGTTTAATAAATTATTTTGCATAAAAAAATAAAAACTTGAAAAATAAATTTTAAATTAAAGGTCTCATTTATTAAGTTTGTTATAGGTCTTCCAAACTCTTAAACTTCCTTATATACGACGACGTTAGTCAAGTGCATGCTAGACCAGTGTAGTGTTAGATGTTGGAGGGCATAAGACAATGTGGTAAAATCCTATTCTTCATGTTTGGCTTCTGGTTCCACTTGTTCCTCCAAAAGACTCTCAAAATTAAGAAGACCCAAAAAACCTCCACAACCCTCAAAGGCGGCCCTACTGCAGCAAGTCAAGTATGTGAGATTGCTAATGATCAAAGTTCCCTCCACTCCAAACTTGATGATCTTATTCATTGAATCTCCACCCTTGAATGCCATTCTGCCACCACCCCACATTCGTCTCCACAACCCGGTCCACGCATGAAATTGGACGTTCGCCGTTTTGATAGGACAAATGTTGTGTCTTGGATTTTCAAGATTTCCCAATTTTTTTTATTACCATGGTACTCCAGACGTCGATCGTCTTCGAATGGCTGCGTTTTACCTTGACGACCCTGCTCTCAGTTGGTACTAGTGGTTATATCGTAACAATCAGATTCCATCATGGGCTGTTTTTCTTCAGGCTTTGGAAATGTGTTTCGCACCTTCTTTTTACGATGACCCCCATGGTACTCTATGCAAACTTACTCAATGCGGTTCAGTGAACGATTATCTTGCTGACTTTGAGCGTCCTTCCTCCTCAACTATTTTATTTCGGGTCTTATTCCTGAAATCCGCCGCGAGCTCCAAGCTTTACAACCCATCATCCTTCCCCAAGCTGCCGCCCTTGCCAAATTACAAGAGGCTAAATTCACTGAAGCCAAACGCCCTAACCGTTCCCATTTTCCTCACCCACAAAACCCTATCTCTTCTCTCCCTTTATCCTTTATACTCCCATTATAACCTTCTCCTACCCCAGCTCTCTTACCCGCCCCTCAAAAGTTGTCCCTCAAACGTTTGACTCCCACTAAACTCGTTGCCCGTCATGACAAGGGTCTTTGTTACAATTGCGATGAACAATTGAATCGCAACCATAAATGCAAATCCTGTTTTCTTCTCTTAGTCGCAAACGAGGATATTTCCCCTACCACGTTCCTAATACCATCTCATCTCTTGATAACCTAATTCTAACAATTCAACAGATGCTCCCGACCCCTTTTCAGCCCAAATCAGTTTGCACACTTTATTGGGTCGTACAGCTCCGAAACCTTTCGTGTATTGCGTTCAATACATGGACATGAGGTAGTCATTTTGATTGATGGTGATAGTACTCACAATTTTATTCAAGCACCTGTGGTTCATTTTCTTGGTCTTACTTCCCACGTCATTACGCCCCTAACCTTCATGGTTGGAAATTGTGCTCGTCTTACTTGTACAAATATTTGTACAGACGTTCCCGTCATCCTTCAGACTCATTCTTTTTTAGTGGACCTTTTTGTCATGGATCTTGCAGGTTCGGATTTAGTCCTCGGAGTTGATTGGCTTAAAACCCTTGGCCCCATCATCACTAATTATTCTCATCTCACAATGCGTTTCATGAAGAATGCTAAATGGGTTGAAATCCAAGGTGGATCCAATTTGGTCCCCGCCGAGATAAATAATCATTAAGTTAAACGCTTGCCCCTAACCAATGGAATCGCTTCTTATTTTCACATTCTTATTGGGCCTGATTCTACTGAACCTTTTTTATCCCAAAACCCTTCCTAAAGCCCCACACTCACCTTTCCCCTCTGTTACAACACCTACTTCAACACTTTGCCTCTCTTTTCCACACCCCCTCACTCTTTACCTCCATCCCGACCCACTGACCACCATATCCATTTGATAACAGACGCCTCCCCTGTCAATGTCTGCCCCTACCGTTATCCCCATTTTCAGAAACAAGAAATTAAGCGCCAAATTGACGACATGCTTCATGATGGCTTAATTCAACCCAATCGTAGCCCATATTCATCACCAGTCCTCCTTGTTCACAAGAAAGACAAGACACGACATATCTGTTTCAACTACCGGGCCCTTAATGCTATTACTGTCAAGGATAGGTTTCCTATACCTACCATTGAAGAGCTCTTTGATGACTTTCATTCTGTGAAATGGTTCTCTGAGCTCAATTTGGCCCAAGGATTTTATCAGATTCGAATGGCTTTCGAGGCCACTATGAATATCTAGTGATGCCATTCGGGCTTTGCAATGCCCCCTCCACTTTCAAGCAATGATGAATGACTTACTTCGTCCTTACTTGTGCCGCTTCATCATCATTTTCTTCGATGATATCCCTGTTTTCAGCAAGACTTTTGAGGAACACATTCGTCATCTTCAGTTGGTTTTTTGTTTACTCTAACAGGGCCAATTTTTTCTCAAATATTCGAAATGTGTGTTTGGACAATAGAAAATCAAATACTTGGGTCATATTATCTCTGGTGCGGGAGTGGAGCTGGTTCCTTCCAAAATTGATGCAATGCTTGCATGACCCACACCATCTTTTCAGAAGTCCCTACGTGGATTTCTAGGCCTAACGGGGTTTTATCGTTGCTTCATTAAGGATTATGCTAAACTTGCTTTTCCTTTGACTTGTTTACTTCGCGGGGACTGCTTCCAATGGAGTTCCGATGCGCAAGTGGCCTTTGAGGCTCTTAAATGTATTATGACCATAGCTCTTGTCCTGGCCCTCCCAGATTTCACCTCTCCATTTTTTGTTGAAACAGATGCCTCTGGTTCTGGCATGGGTGTTGTTTTGTCTCAACATAACCATCTCATCGCTTATTTCAGCAAAAAATTTTGTCCCAAGCTTCTGCGCTCCTCCACTTATATTCAGGAACTTCACGCCATCATCTCTATAGTCAAGCGTTGGCACTAATACCTTTTGGGTCACCCTTTTTTCATCCTCACTGACCATCCCAGTTTAAAGGATTTGATGAACCAAGCTATCCAAACCCTAGAGCAACATGTTTATTTGGCTAAACTTCTCGGATATGACTACACAATTAAATACAAGGTTGGAAAGCACAACCTTGTTGCTGATGCTTTTTCACATATTCACAATCCTGATATGGCTTCTGCCTATTAGATTCTCTCTATTCCACAATTCCAATTCCTCGATGATATGAAGAAGGAATTGGCGACTTTGAAGGAATTTAACACCTTGTGCCAACAAATATCTATGTCCCCAAATTCTTACCAAGATTACAAGATTGTTAATAGTTTAATACTTCACAAGGGATGTATTTGAGTACCAAAAAGTTGCCCCTTCATTCCACGCGTCTCCCCTCAACGGTCATATAGGTGTCGCAAAAACTCTTAGCTGCCTGTCTGCAAATTTTATTTAGCCAGGAATGAGAAAGGATGTTCAACGTTTCATTTCTAAATGTTCTACATGCTTACAAACCAAATATATTGCTCAAATACCCCTTGTTTACTTCAACCTATACCACCATCCTCTGCTCCGTGGGAGGATCTTGACCTTGATTTTATCACCGACCTTCCCTCTTCTTCGGGTTTTAATGTGATTCTCATAGTTGTTGATCTATTCACAAAAAGGGCTCATTTTGGCACTTTTCCGGCACACTTTACAGCAAGCAAAGTTGCCCAACATTTTCTAGACATGGTCTGCAAACTTCATGGTTTTCCTAAAAGTTTGATTTCTAATCGAGACCCCATTTTTATCAATCATTTTTTGCAACACCTATTCCGACTTAATGGCACCAAACTTCAAATGAGTATCGCGTACCATCCTCAAAGTGATGGTCAAACTAAGGTCTTGAACCGTATTCTTAAGCAATATCTCCATACTTTTGTTCATAATAATCCATCCCAATGGACCAAGTTTCTTAGCCTTGCTGAGTGGTGTTATAACACTGCCACCCATTCCACTATTGGTATTTCTCCTTATTAGGCCACATATGGAAAACCTCCTTCAACCATCGTTCATTACCTCTTGGGCTCCTCTTTTATTGAAGCTCTTGACTCCTTATTATCATCTCGCAAAGATCTGATCGCTTATTTGGCCCGTCAACTTACCAAAGCACAACGATCTATGAAACATTTTGCTGACATTCATCGTTGTGCTGTCTCTTACAAAGTTGGTGAATGGGTGTATGTCAAACTTCGTCCATATCGACAATTGTCCGTCTCTGGTGCTCGATATCAGAAGCTTGGGAAATACTACTACGGTTCTTTTGAAATTATTGAAGCCATTGGTTTTGTTGCTTATCGTTTGGCCTTACCAGATTCTGCCAAAATCCACCCAGTATTTCATTGCTCTCTACTTAAACCACATCGTGGCCCACTTCCTCCCCCATAGAAGCTTCCTCTTATGTTCTCAGATGATCGATTGCTCATTCAGCCACTCTCCATTTTGAATTCCAAATGTGATGACTATGTTGTACCCCCTCGGCGTCTAGTTCTTGTTTAATGGCACGATCTCCCACTAGAAGATACCACATGGGAGTCTTGGGATTTATTACTAGCTCACTATCACCTTGAGGACAATGTGTCTTTCCAAGCGGTGACGAATGATAGGAACCACAGCCTAATAAGTACTGAAGTTGTTATTGATACTGAGGATGAACCCAATGTCACAAAGAATAGGCCTAAGAATGATGAAGGAGTTAGGCCTAAATGCATCACCAAACGACCATCTAATTGGGAGGACTAAGAACACTAAATATTCGCCAAATCTATTACTAGATAATTGTCATTCATATAGTGAAAGTTGTTATTTTTTTCTCTGTTACAATTCTGTTATGGTTCACCTTATATAACCATTGTAATGCTCATATGAATAAGACTGAACGTATAATTTTCAGAATATATTTCTCTCTTTAAGAGGATTGATCCTGACCTCCAATTCAAGATTCTTTTTTTTCTATCAATTGGCCTCACTCGGTGCATGATGAAAGTGTGCGAGTCTTCAGTGTATACCCTTCTCCATAACTTCATCGTTAGTACACAGTTAAGAAGTCGCATTACTCGTTGGAGTGTGGTTTGATGTTTAACAAATGATGTGGGGAAGACGGTGTGTCCATGGTTCCATTCGTAAAAGTTTGCCACGCACGTGCAAAAAGCATGGAGTATGCGTGAAAGATGTTGAGAAAGGGGAAGGAGATAGGGGTATAGCAACTCCTATTAATGACGGCTATTGGAAGCCTATGAAGACGGCTCGAAAACCGTTGTTGCTAAATTGTCGTTAAAAGTAACTTGTAATAACAACGATCTAAAAACATTGTCGTCATTGTGACATTATTTCACGACGCTTCAAAAGTCATCATGGAAATGGCTTTTTCTTCGAAGTAGGATGAGATCTCCCTACCAATAATGACGACGATCTTGGTATTAACCATCGTGGAAGTTTCAAAATTAACGATGGTCTTGGTAAGAATCGTCGTTAATTTCATTTTTTATAAAGACAGACTTGTTTTATTTCTTAACACGAACTTGTAAGTCAAAAAAACATTCAACACAATTGGAATACAAACAAACAGTGCCAACATAGATCCAATCCAAATAGTTTTAACAAAGTTAAAAATAACTTATCATATGATAAAATAAGTTTAAATTTCTAAGTCTCCCTAAACCTAACTTTCGCTAACTCTAGATAGAAATTATTTCGCCCAGGTTTATTGAACATAAGTTATTGCCCCTGAATCCATCAGACTTAGGTCATTGAATTTCTGCAAAAGTGTAGGAGAATTAGTAGCAATACATAGTTCAAGTTAAAATTGGTACATGAAATAGGTTACTATATTACCTTATCCCAACCACTTTCATAATTGCCTTGAAAAATGGTTGTCATCCATTGCATCACATAATAGCCACACTCAAAGCTCTCAGTTTGTTTATTACACTACACTTATAGTAATTGTATTTAATTATAAATACACATGACAATACTAAAGTAAATGAATGACATATAACGTATAAGTACCTAGAGGAAAATCCAAGTGACCCTTTTAGTATTGGCAGTCAATCTATCATTCAATATACTTTGTCCATTAAAAGCACTAAAGTTAAAATTTCAATGTTAGAAAACATGACACTATAAATATTCAAGATTCAAGTGTAAATGAAGGCATTTATTGAAAAAGACTTACGTATCAATTATGCTCTTCATATAAAGGGAGGAGGTCTATGGCAAGAGCAAAACCATAAAGCAGTACGCTCTGGCACTAATACAACAAACAGATACCAATGACAACTGCAATGAAAATTAATTTAAATACATCAAAATTTATTATTACAAAATTGAGACCTTATGAAATTAAAGATAAGTATATAGCTACCTATCTATATATGGAGCAATAAAAATCTTTTTACCTATCTATATATGGAGCAATACGTTTTTGTTCCAAGGCTTTTGTTACCCATTGGAGTCATGAAATGAGGGTTTATAAACCCATATATGTCATCCTTTCCCGCTTCCACACTCAAAACATGCAAGTACCTAATTTGACAATGAAAACACACAATTAATATCTGAGAAGGAAATGATTAAAAAATTATTTATAAATGATTCACTTACATCATCCATAATTTCACAATAGACACATTTAAGTCCTCTGTGCCTGATATGATCTCCATCAAATCAGTTTTATCTATGTACAACGGCAACTCGTTTTCTCTGCAAAAATAGTGGCTTTCCAAGGAATCGAAATTGCATTTATAGTCATGTTTGCAGTATATTCCACTAATGCTGCTATTGGATCCTCATAATTTTTTGACACATGCAACTCTGGTTCATCTTGCTACACACAAAACAAGCATAATATTAGTTAGTATAATATATATATATATATATATATATATATATAGTACATATGTAAAAATATTACTCCATATACAAACCAATTCAATGTGTGGTGTCATCCTCACGGGATGTTTCGGCCAGAGATGAAAGTTCTAACTACTTGTGATAAAATACCAACCTCTAATGTCGGTATAGGTTCTGTAGCATCACCATAACATATTGTCTCCACCATAACCTTTAAAGCACATTGACCATGTAACATGGTTGAACCTTCAAAGCACTTCTCATGTGCCACCAACTGAGGTGGAGATACATAATCTACCAATGTGTACAACTCACATTAGGAACCGAAGCCAATGTCACCCCTTGTTTCAGCTGCAGCTGAACAACTTCTTTTTATATTGACTGTAACAACACCAGGAGAAAGGTTAGGTTCTCCCACAATGGGGAACTTTTGCGACAACAGTAAGGTTTCTAGTCGTTTGTCAAATGCATCCATCATCGCTTGCCGCTCTAATCTCATCTCTTGACGCTCTTGCCTGATCTGCTCCCGTTCTTGTCTCATCTCCTCTCGTAGTTGCTCTGCCAAGTTAACTTTCATTTTCTGCAAGGCTTCCTTTGTATTCACATTAAATGATGAATGAGATTGTCGATGCGATGACCCTCCAAAGTAACTTTGAATCCCCACACCGTATCCAGTGGTACGAACACGTCCAGGGTGTTTAGGTCATCCAAGAGCAATACTAAGAATATCCTCTCGACCATGAGGATTGAAGGCACCTTGAGTATGTTGTTCAACTAGAGAATCCTACAACAGGGAAACATATATAATTAAAATATTTTCCTTGCAATAATAAGTTTAAAGTTAAAACATAGAAACAAAATTACTCATAATCCACTCAGCAACCCGTTGTGATTCATCTAAAGTCCATGTTCCTGATTTTTTTTAAACGGGCCTTCTTCCATTTCTCATGCCTAGATGGTGGGGATGGAGGTTCAATGGAATCTACACTACCATCGTCACCACCTGAACCACCACATGCCTTCATCTTTTCACTAATCATCTTCTGTTCTAGCTTTTGATAGCCACCATGAGAAAACAAGTGTGGAGTCTCATTATGTGCTTGTATGTCTTGTGCTCTTTTCCAAACACCCTGTAAACATTTTAATGAAATTTATTTAGTATTTAGTAGAATATGGAATAAAATAGATACAAATGATAATACTAACCTCCCATTTTTCACTTTCTAGAATTTGTACGAATTGTTGTCAAGTTTCTTTAGTAATGCAAGTATACTTATGACAAGGACTTTCTCCTTTTCTTGCACCATACACATAAACTGATGTTAATTTTGATTTAAATTAACGCCATTTGATGGCAACTGAAGACAAAATCTTTGACTTCAGCGTCCTCACATTAGGGATATAAAAAACCATCTACATATATATGGAAAAAAATATAAATTAGAACATTTAGTATTTCATAAAGATTTTAAAATGTACAAAATTAATTACCATAATATCCTCCCAAATGATGTTTCTCTCATGCTCGGTGACATGATCCCAAGATGGTGTCAATATGGAAATCTTCTCCCGAGCCACTATACTGAGATAGGTGTGAAATATCTCTGCATTAGGCCTAGTTGCCCTACCAGTTTGGACATCGACATCCACCAGTGTCTACTTGCCACTAGCTAACTTCTTAAGGAGGGACTTTAATCTAGTAGCTCCTTTGCCAGTTCTCTTTGGAGGGCCTTCATCGGAAGACATTTTCCTGTTTTAAAATGAAAATGATAAAACATTAATAACTTTACTTATAAATAAAGGCAATAAATTTAATGACAAAAAAATTTACAATAAATTGTACACACACACACACACACACACACACACACACACACACACACACAC
>Ga0214542_1007094_pt1 | contig 19797 bp, 11 predicted proteins | sample CNSS1metaG_FD_160096 | JGI IMG/M metagenome (GOLD analysis project Ga0214542, IMG submission 160096) | Root nodule microbial communities from cowpea collected in UCLA plant growth center, Los Angeles, California, USA - CNSS1 | ecosystem: Host-associated > Plants > Roots > Nodule | place: USA...
TATATATATATATTTATATATATATTATATATGAACTGAATTAATTAAATATGCTGCAACACTGTGAAAATCACTTAGACTGTTAATATAAGATTATTAAGAGTGAGTATCTTAAGTTGATAGGAATAAAAATGCTCTTACTTAAGATTACGTATTTAAATTAGTTTGCTTTTATTTTTTTATTTTTCGATTAAATCGTACTAAAATATGTAGTTATATTTTCTTAATAGATTACTTAAACATGCATCTGCTATAAATTGTTGTTTCCACTTACGTTCAAGAAAAATTACAAGCAAATTCATGGTTACAATAATATATACATGTTGTGATTTTTTTAAGTCTGTAATTCAAAAGTATGCATGACGTTAATTAAACATTATAATATTTGTTATTAAATTAATGAATTATAATTAATTACATTGAACTGAACACTTTTTGACATTTTTATATTATTGAATATTTCTGATAAAATTTCCATTAACGCTCTTTGATTCTAAAATTGATTCTAAAAGCCTATTGTTTTCTTTTTGCATTTCTTCTTCCAAAATTTTCAACATACATAAAAAAAATATGTGAGAACCCTAAAGCTTATTCCTTAGGGCTTGTACAAAATGATAATATAGCCTGATCTAACTAAGAATATTATTATTAGTTGATGCAAATGATGATGGCTTACTTTTTTGAGGTAAATTTGGAAAATATGATTGAGAATCATGTCTCACCCATAACCACTACATTTCAGTTCAATTTCATGTCAGCATATGCAGAAAATTGGCCACATTGAAAAAGTTGAGAGAAAAGCTAAACCTTGTAATATGGAATTCTAACCATTGGGGCCATTATTGTCTTAGCTTGCCCAGGCATAGTCAAAACTTCACATTTTCTTTCTTTCAAACCTCAAACCCTAGTTGTGACTTCATATCACTTCACACCATTCATGCATTAATTCTGGTTGTACACACATTAAGTCACATTCATCAGAATTTAGATCCTCTACCGGATTTTTTAGTTTTGTCTTTTGCTGAGTATTAACAATATACCGACCTGGATTTTGTAAACATCTTTTTAATATATCTTAAAGGGTTAAATATGTTTTTAGTCCCTCAAGTTTCAGTGAAATTTGGAATTGGTCTCTCTTCAAAACTTTTAACCAATTTAGTCCTTCATCTTTTAGAGATGTATGGATTTAATCCTTTTAACCAGATTTTGTTAAGTTTATCTAACGTTTCAAGTACATTTCATGATAGTATTTGAATTATTTACATCATTTGACCCATTTTCGCTTAAATACTAACTCAAATATTATCATAAAACGCGTTTGAAACTTCAATTAAACTTAACAAAATTTGATTAAAATAATTAAATCAACACATTTCTAAAGATGAAGGACTAAATTGATCAAAAGTTTCGATGAAAGACTAATTCCAAATTTCATTGAAACTTGAACGACAAAAAATATAAACATCCTATTTTAAAACATCAAAATCAGTGCATAATTTAAAACACAACAGAGGAATAATACACCAGACTCATCGGAGAATCCAAATTTGATTCATCACTTTCATCAGGGTGAGCATAGGAACCCCTCATGTTGCTGTGCATGCTGGTTGGTGAGCTTCAATCGCATGCATCATCAGCGATGCTCCATTTCCATTTTCTTGTGCCTTTTAAAATTTGATTCCCTTTGTCCTTTTGAATGGACATGTCGAACTGTGTTCACTTGGTCCCTCATGTGTGTGTGTTGGTTAGGTTAATCCCCCTTTATCTGTATCTTTCTCTTCGTGTGGTCAACATAACGTTGAAGCCATTATAGACATATATGTGTGTGATGAGAGACAGTTCAGAAGGTAGGCCAGGTTTCACCATCAGAAACTACATCTGCATCGAAATTATGTCCCCTTTTGTTGTTTTCTTTGCACAAATAAACCAATGTTTAGAGTGTGATTCAAGTTTGAACTCTGCTGTCTTTCTTTCTGTACTTAATTAAGTGAACCACTGACATCATAATTAATTACACACAGAAACTTGTTCCTCTCACCATTTATTCATTATACTTTGCTTAATCAAATCACAACTCAATATTGTTCTGCAAAAGGTTTACAAAGTGTTAGACATTATACATACATAAATGTAATTATGCTGTTTGATGATGTAGTAAATGATTTTAGTTGCTAAACCCTTTCATGCATACGTTTGATTGAATGGTTTTGATTACTTTCATGCATTAAATATGTTTTTTTAGTATATAAATTAAAATTTATTTATGTTTCAAATTTTGATATATTTCGATGTTTAAATTTTAAAAAATATATATATAATTTATCATTCTTTTTATGTGTTAAATAATATTTTAGATTTATATTTGATTTTAAACATATCAAACCAGTTCAACACATCAAAAAATTTTCATGTAATTAAATTAGAAAAATTATATATTGAAAATTAAACTGTATCAAAATTTGAAATATGTGAATTCTAATTTCTCATCCAAACAAACAAATTGTAATTTGTCATCAAGTTGATAGACTAAAAACTTTCATTCATACTTTATATAAAATAATTCATATAATGTTTCATCTCAAAGTTTTGTTTTGTTCGACTATTGGTCCTTGTAATCTATTTTGAATCCTTGTCATTTTGTTTTAATAATTGTAATATATCAACTTTTCGTTTATAATTTAACGTGTACATTACTTTCTTTTAAAATGAGGAGAATGTTTTAGGGACTAAATAAAAGTAGTTATATTAAAAAATTGAAATAAAATAACAATAACATATAACAGATTTTTTACATCAAGTTAATTTTTTTAAGAGACACAATAAAGTGGGAATATTTTACAGAAACAAATATGTAAATATCGTAACCAAAAAAATGTGATAACAAAATTATTTAGCTTAATTTATTCAATTATGTTTCCTTAATCTTAACTATATGTTAAAAATGCAAAACTTTAGATAGTGAGAACCTAGGACTTCTCTAAAAGAGTTGCATGATTTGATTCTTGAATTTCTCTATTTTTGTTTCGGATTCCTTTTCCCTGCTTTAAAGCTTTATAGTTTCAAGTTTTTTACTCCTTTGGTGGATGGGTGGGGACCAATATATAATTAGCCAGAGAAAAGGAAATGGATAAATATATAATTAGTCATTTTCATTCAGCAAAGTAAATTAATTTATGCACCAAAACAAACATTATAAAAAATAAATTCTCATTTAAAAACTAATTTTAGTGATAAAAATAGTTAGTCTGACTAATTTATATATCAATTTATAAAAATAAAAATTATGGGTTACTAAAATAGTTATTATTATAAATAAAATTTTATAATTCGTTATTAATTAATTAGAGACTAATTTAAAAACTATGTCATTTTAATAGTAAAAACTTAAATAGCACATTTTTAGTGACCAATTTTCTTTTGTGTAAAACTAATGGTAGCTAATTTTAAAAATCAATTTAGTGACTAATTATAATTTTTTATTCATAATGGTAACTATTTTAGTAACCAATAATTTTTAGTTTTGTAAATTAATATCTAAATTAATTACTATAGTTATTAATGATCATTATTTAGAAGTTTTTTCCAAGCAAAGGAGATAAAGAAATAAAGTTAGTTTTATATAATTTTTTTTTATTTAAATTAATAACATATATTATATTACCATTGTGTATGTAGCAAAAAAAATTATTTATTAATATTTTTAATAAATAGGTAATATTTAAAAAAATATAATACAATAATGACTTAATTGTATATTTTATTATTAAATTTTTATTTTATGTGAATTTTACCTTCAATTTTCAATTTTATCACGTAAAATTAAAAATTAAATTTAGTTAGACAAAATTTACCATGAATTTCAATTCACAAATTTTATTGGTGAGATTTCAATTTCGCTGTATAATCAATAATATTGTCGTTCTTTGAATAGAGTAATGTTGTACCTTCACTGACCAAATTAGTATTTAAGTATAACTTATATATACATACTAAAATAATTTTTCTAAATTTATACATCAAATCATTCGACCTAAATATTATAATTAATTTTATTTTTTAATTTAAATTTAAAAATACCTATTTTAAACATATAATATTTTAAAATATTAAAAATACAAATATAAGGTGACACTTGTGAAATTTATTTAATAGTTTTTTTAAAGAAAAAAAAATACAAATTGTATTACAAAAATTTATAAAATAGTAACATAAATTATTAGGTGTATGAAACTTTTACATATAAAGAATAAATTTGTCGTATATTATATATAATGTTATAACCTAAAATAACTAAAATATTTATCTCAATTTATTTTTTAAATTTTCATTTACATTTATAAAAACATATTGTTACATTAATGTTTAGTGCAAAAAAATAACATTACTAATGATAATGATTCGTCGGTAATAGCAAAAATTTGTCACAGTTGTGCTTACTAATGAACCTGTATCTTCTGGTAAATTATGCATTTGTGGTGACCTCTACAAGGTCATTGTTAATAAATTTCACCATACTATGCACAAGGTTATTCTCTTTCCGTCTTAGGCAAAGGTAAAACTCATAAACTAGGATCTCACCATATACTCCATCCTCCTCTACATGAATCTAGATGATTATTAGTGTGTTAGGATAACCTCAATACTAAATCCTTACATTAATGCATACACTAATTAAAGAATACTTATTTAATCCACCTTGGATGTGAGCAAATCACCTTTGAACAATTTCATATACCAAGATAAAATAAAATAGTACATTTGACTATCATCAAAACCATCAAATAAACACATAATCTCATGAAATTAAAAAAAAAAAATACAATGAAACTTTACTAGTCTTGCTCAACGAAAGCCTCCAGTCACCCAACAAGTAGTACCTGAAGGCCCCCTCGCTCAACAACCAAAGGTCTTGCCCAACAACTCTACTACTTGAACAAATTTCAATAAATCGCCCAACGAGCCCAACACGCGCCCAACGAGAATACTACTGGAGCTCCTAGGAATTTATGTGCCAAAATTCTCCTAGCGAGAACTCATTCACCTAGCTACTAAAACTCTCTAAAATTTAATTTTATTTTCACCTAGTGGAGTACTTTTACTCATTCAGCGAGTTTAGTGGCCTAATACTACTTTTAGCAGTCTCGTCCATCGACCAAATCTCGTCCAATGACTAAAAGCCTAAGAAAAATGAATTATACAAATTCGTCCAACGAGCATACTTCTTACCCAATGAGTCTTTATAGTTTTAGGAAAACAAAATTTGCAATTCAAGACAATTTGACATCACAAAAAACCCAATTCAAACTTTCATACAGGTATAAGTATGTCAAATAGGAATTGAAGATTAATTACAACATTAAACATAATTCATCATACCACAATTGTCATAGAACATTAAACCACCATATGTCATACATGTACTTGCAAGATAATCACTCTACATTTCACTTTGCAATTCAATATAGCTACAAATTCACATTTTTGCAAAAACTCTATGATCCAATACACCATAAATTAACTACACATTTCAACTCAAACAAGTTTAATTAGCTCCCCTTACCTCTGAAACAACTCAACTGATCTAGGGATGCCCAACCCATCTTCACAATCATAGGATGTTCTATTTATGCTTAGGAACAACACAAAAACGATCAAGTCATACCAAAAGAACAACCAATCAATAGAGACTCCTAAAAAATGCTTAAAGAACACATGCAAATAAAAAAGATAGTGCATGCAAGAGGAAGTCAGATATGACTATGAAAGAATAGAAGAACAACTTACTCCATTGAAGAAATCAATTGGTTGGATTAAAAGATTTCGCCGAGTGAATCATTCCAATTGTCTTTGATCGTCAAAGAGGTAAACACAGAGTGAGATAACTTAAACAAAAGTGAGAGAGCTATAAAAAAAATAGTTTCTAGAGATAATAGATGTTAAAGTAATAAAACTTGTTTATTATTTTTTTTTATACATCAATGTTTTAATATTAAAATAACAAATTTTACTATTTTAAAAATAATATTGATTATAAAATATCATTTTCTAAGTCCTTACATTTTATTTATTATTTAAAGACAATTTTAAAAATTATATATATATATATATATATATATATATATATATTCATTTCACCCTACAATTAATATGGTTTGATGTGGAAGTATAAATTATTCTATCACTTCTCGGATATTCAACTTCCATACTACGTTAAAAATTAAAGTTAGATAGGATTTTTAATAATATAACTAAGAAAGTTAAAATATTAAATAGGTTTTCTAAAATAAAATATAAATAATTTTTAAAGAAAATTTAAGATTTAAAATTTAGACGTTGCATCGTTACTTCTAATCAATTCAATATAAATATCTCCACTTTCATCTTTTAGTCATACCATCACATATTCACTTTTTTTTATCTAGTCACATCCTTAATAGATTGATATCTAAATGACATAAAAATAAAATATCCGTCATTTTGAATAAAACTCATAGAATTGAAATTAAAATTTTGATAGTGAAATTTATAAAAGTTTAAAAGTTCAATAACATAATTTTAAAGATAACACATGAAATATATAATGTAAAAGTTCTTCATATATTAATTATATAATTTTACTAATAATTTACCACCCAAATGAAGAAAGTAAAATATTTATAGTATTGAAATTTAGATCACAAAATCATGAAATTAGAAGTTCAATAATAAATTCCACAAAAGTAAAAGTTTAAAAGTAAAACTTCTAAATAAATAAAAATAAATATATTAGTTTCCTTCGGTGTGAAGCTATCTGGAGAAGAAAAAAAAGAAATCAATCAGAATCTTCTTGATTACATGAAGAGAGTGTCAATTTCCAATTCTGGGTGGTCCACCATCTTTCTTTAACAATTTTTCCATTGCCAAAAGCAGTGAAAGATTTTGGAACCATTACCCAAAATTTCTTCACTCATCAAGTAGAAAATTGCAAACTTCTAGAAGCAGAAAAAATGAAAAAATAAGATTAAAAAAAATAAGATCTCATTAGAAATAATTAATTAATTAATCACAGTGTTTGATAAAAATTATTAATCAATAATATTTTAACAATTCTAGGGTTAGTCTCGAACGTTTCTTAAAGTTTCAACCAACGTGTATTATTTTCTCTGCTTTCTGCCACCATTGGTCCAATGCTCTTAGTTTTTCTTTCCCTTCACTCATCTTTTGATTTGTTATTATCAACATTTTCAAGACATTTATAATGAGTTTCGTACTCAACCCCACCACCAATCAAGGTAGAAGAATTGACAAGTGGAAGACATAAAATAAAAGTTTCCATAATTAATAATAACAATATATTAATATTTTTACATCAAATAAATTATCACAATATTCGTACTCTAAAATCATCACTTTTTACGAACTCATGTATATATCAACCTCACCGAGTAAACTTGTTTGACCAAGTTTGAACGTTTGACGCGTAATTCATTTCACACTCTATACGCAAATTTCCTTTGAACACTTTTGACCTAGATTTCACCAAATCGGTGTTCAACTAAATAACCCACTAAATATTTTTTCTATTTAACTTATTTTATTTTATCTCATAAAAAAAAAGGATCTCTACTAGCTAGTAGTTTATACGAAGCATTTTTATTTTTATTTTTAATTTAGGCTTACATATTTTAAGAAAGTGATGCGGGAATTATTAAATATATTTATATTTGAGACAAGACATGGATTGTTCATGTTCTTCACAATCATGTCATGGTTCGTGCTCTTTACACGTATGGTGTGATTCTATGACTGTTGAGAAGATATTATTTTTTTAATGTGAGAAGAAGAAGAAGACGATGATGATTCGTTGGCTTATAGTTCCACACTCTTTGGTTCACTATTGAAGCATGTGAGAGTTGTGCAATATTCTAGAAACGCACAGCTTCTACGAAACAAACCACTTTAATTTATTAAGATAAAACAAAAACTAACCTACCAAATTCCATTCTCATCCATACCTATAATCACGAAATTTGGAAACATATTAGTGTTATTTAAAATTGGATCTTCTTCTTAAATCATAACAAAACATAATTTTCTTACTCGGAAATATATCAATTCCAATAATTTTCTCTAATTATTAAAATTATTATATATACTTTTTTTAAAGTTGAAGGATTCTTAGTACAAAAATGTTTGGCTGGTGATTGTATGATATAAAATTTATTGGATAAAAACAGTACTATTGTCCAATTATTATTAAAACATTATTTGTGATAATAATAATAATAATAGTAGTAGTAATGTAAACGTGACAAAATTCTTCTCGTACCCACTTTGACACGTTATGAGATTATTATTATTATTATTATTATTAATTATGGTATGATCTGTTGTCTAGTTGAAATAATAATTTCTTTTAATTAAGCCAAAATTTTCGAAGTTTTTGTTGGAAAGTATGAACCTGACCAATTAAGAAAAGTAGATCGTTCTACATAACCGTCCAATTATTAATGATTCAAATATTAATTAAAATACAAAATAAGCTGAGTTGAAAAGGAGTTTACATTATATGCATTTAAAGGTTCTATCTGTCTTGTCATTATTTGTATGATTAATAATTTAAATTACTGTAATTATATATATTTATGTAAGTATATTTTAATATTGAAAATTTTAAATTTGAGTATCTTAGAAGTATGGTAATTGTTGAAGGTGAAATTGGTGAGAAAAAAATGTGTTATGATGAAGTTAAAATAATAATGGTTAAAGAAATAAAAAAGTGTATTAGAATAAGATTCATTTACCAAACAAGGAGCGTACTAGATTTCCCATATTCGCAAGTACGCATCATTCACCAACCAGCCTCTAACCTACGCCATCTCCCATTCGTCTTTCTCCTTTCTCTAGGTCACGGCCAGTGATTATATCACCTCTCATAACCCCCAATATATAAGCCCCCACCCCTCACTCACTTACTCGCATTTCCTCGACACCTTCCCACTTTCTCTCTCTAACCCTGACAAACTCATCCACTTTCTCTCTCTAGACGAGGAGCGCTTATCTCTCACGCGCCGATGGGATTTCCGGTAGGGTATCCGGAGGTGCTGGTTCCGAAGCTCTTCCTCCACGCGCTCTCGCTCCTCGCGTGGCTCCGCTCGCTCGTCGCAGCGCTCTTCCGCCTCCTCCATCTCTCCGACCTTCTCGACACCGACGCTTCCGCCCTCGCTTGGCCGCCGGAGTCCCAGCCGCCGCGCGCTCCGACTCTCTCCGCGCTCCTCATCCGCGAGTTTCTTCCCGTGACTGCGTTCCGTGACCTCGACGACGCCGGCGAGTCCCCTCCGTCGCCGACGGGATGCGCGGTGTGCCTGAGCGAGTTCTGCGCGGAGGAGGAGATCAGGTGCATGGCAAACTGCAAACACATGTTCCACCGCGCGTGCGTGGACCGATGGATCGATCACGATCAGAAGACGTGTCCTCTGTGTAGGACACCATTCGTGCCGGAGCACAAGGTGGAGGAGTATAACCAGCGACTATGGGCAGCTTCTGGTGTTTCGCAGTTTTATCAAGACGATTATACTCCTTCTCTCTGATTTCTTCCTTTCTCTTTACCTTTTTTCTTTTATTTATATATTTATCATCACATCTTTTTTCTCACTGGATATTATGAGGATTAATGTATTGAAATGTACATACCTAATTAAACACCAAGAACATGTATTAATAAAAATTTAGTAATTTTTGGACTCAATTTTGCATTTTTCCAACTCTTGAATATCCCATTGTTCTTTATCATTGTATTTCTATTGTCTTATATTTTTTACTTAGATTGAAATTTATTAAAATTATTAATTTTGTTGATATTCGAAAAATATTAAATTTAACTTAACAAAGTCAATAATAGAAACTGCCTCGGTACATGTTAACTAATTTTGTTGATATTCGAAAAATATCCCATTGCTTTCTTATATTAATTATAACACTTCTAATATTTATTATCTGGATATTCGAATTATAATTAATATATTATAGATGTTAAATTTTAGTCAAAATTAACATCGATTACTTGATAACAAAAAAGATAACGAAAAAAAGTTCATATTACTATATGTCTTAGATTAAAATTAAATCATTTTAGATTAATAATATATAAAGTAAATATAATATAAGTGATATAAGATTCTTATATTATAAAAAATTGTTGAATGGATCATGATTAATGTCATATGCTGACGTTATTTTGTTATTTATTTATTTCAATTTTATTTTCTATTTCATATTTTTAGTTACAAAAATTGGAGCGTACTTTCAATTTCACACAACACAAGAAAAAAATAGAAATAAAATGAAGTTCATTAATTTTTGCATTGAAAATTATTAATTGAAGACCCTAGTTACCTTGACTATGTTATTTGTTTGTTAGACAGTACGATCCACAAACCTAATTTTGCCCGTGTCTAAAAATAAATTCAAAAGGCTTTAATTTTTTAGACACCAAGATGTCATAACTTTTAAGATTTATTAATAAGATTAAATTATAATAAATGATTGTAAGGCTAATTTTATAATTTTCAAAGTGGTCTTTAAGGTGATTAATAAATATATTAGTGATTACATATTATAATTTATGGTTGAAGAATTAATTGTTCTTTGTTTTTTCAAAGGTTAAGATCCAGTATATTCAAAATTTTATTTGTGTCCAAACGTGACGTGACGCGGTGGATTTTACTGACAAAAGCTTCTACACCGTTGAAATAAATTTTACAACGGATCGGATTATTTTAGTATTTTCGTATTAGAAATTTAAATATTCTGTGTGTGAAAAGGAAAAGATTTGTAAATATTATTTTATGGTAAGTTGAAAAAAGAAAATGGTAGTTAATTGTTGACTTAATTGTCTTGTCAATTATGGTTGCAATGGTTTTGTTTATGAACATGGGAGCAAGCTGGTTCTGGGGGACCACATTTTCTTGTATTGTAGTTCAATATTAGATAATATGTGATTTTACAGTGATAATAAAAAAAACACATTAAAGTGTGTATATTAATCATTTTTCTATAACCATGTATTGTTAGCATAAAAATAATACAAGAACAAATTGTTTGTAAGGACGATAATGCATATATTTGCATCATTTATAGAAAAATAAATAAAATAAAGGAAAGAAGTAGAATATAAATAGTTATATAATTAACAATATCCTTGTTAACAACTTAAAATTTGTCGTATGCGGAGTTGTAAATTTATAATAGGAATGAATGAGTGGTGCCCCAAACAGAAACTAATGATTGGTCTTCCAAACACTGCTCCAACCACTAAAGCCATTTTTACTATTTACGCTAACTCATCATCACAATCCACAGTTAATACTTTTTCAGATTCACTTCCAACGTCTTAAATTAATTCCAAATCATAATAATTGAATTAATGCCCAATTAAAATTTATAAAGTTAGAAATTATTTTCAATGTTTTTTTTTTTCATGATTAATATTAAAAATTATATTAAATGGAATTAATAAAAATATACATTTGTTTTAAAACTTTGTTGATGCAAAATTAAAAAGTATTTCATGTATTAAAGATTATCTTTAGGTATTATTATTATTTAGTTTATCATTTTTAGTATATTACAATATTAGTGCTAACATTATTTTTTATGATAAATAATTGAGACAAAATTATTATGCCATAATGGGCAGTAACTCAGAAATATAGGACTCAGTTAATCTTTTATTTTATTTTGTCCAAACATAAATTTCTTTATTTCATTGTATTTTATTGTGTATAAGGGTTACTTTGAACTTTAAAAAGTTTCCGTGGCTTGGTTGGGAGTGATAATGATTCGTTAATCAAGATCTAATCGGTTTTGTAAAGCAAGGGTACATTAAGGTTTGAAAAGTTTTATTGATACACAAAATTGGAAATATATTTATATATTTATTTAACATAAATATATTAGAAGAAAAGAAGGAGAAAGTACGAGAAATAAAAAATAACATGGTATAATTCATTTTACGGATTTATTTTAGGAACAGTGATTAACAAAGGTTTATAAAAATATATTTATATTGAAGTCTCATTCGTCTTGTTCAGCCACAGCACTAAAAAAGCAAACTCGCCACATATTCCCCCATCGCTATTTATACCTAACTTTATCTGAAAAAAATATCTATATTCCATGAAAAAACAAATGCATAACATCTGTGTAATGCTTGACAAAGAAATCTTAATGTACCAAAAAAGAAAACAGATCTTAAATTTGTACATTTATAGCTTATTCACATATATTAGTAATTTAACATATCGATACCAGATTTTTTTACTTGTAAAACATCTGATAAATCTATTAGAACAAGTCCATTAGCAGAGAATTTGAACCATATGTATGAGATTGAGGTTGCAGTATCTAATTTGTGTCCTCACTAAAAGTATTTGAAATAGAATTTATGACTTAGTGAAAGGAGTATGTCCTATTTCATTTTTCTTTCTGTGTGAACAAGATCTACAGAAGTTCAGTTAAGTAATCAAGTCTCAACAAAAACCACACAAAATGGAAACCCCAACACAAATATTGCAAAGAAATTTGCAAAAATATGAAAGAGGCACCATTATAGTAAGTAGTAGAACTGAGAGCAATTCACCAACAAACCAACTACCCTACTTAATTTGCTTCTTCACCATATGCCTAAAAAAACAAAAAGATCAATACCTTTCGTCAAAGTTTGTTGACTATGAAGACGTGCATCATCATCTTGAATCACCAACCGTTATTAGATCATAAGTTGCCCAATAAAAGTTAGGTCACCGAATAACTAGGGCACCCTATTGTCATGATTTCATATTTCAATTTTATTTGACGTTTCTTTTCTTTCGAGAGTCAATCTCCGGCCATTGTTGCATTAATTCTATATACCTCTCTTTATGATATTTACTATTGAACCTTTTCCTTTCCTTATATTTCAGTAATTCACACCTTCATTAAAGTGAATGTAGACCTCTAGGGATTTCAGGCATTATTTTGGTAGAGCCTTCAGCTAGTATGGTCTTTTTTCCAATTTTAATATATATCTAACAAACACTATTTTCCTCACAGATGTGTATGTATGAAACGTACAGTGCAACCCCCCAAATATACCAAATGATTAATATTTCAAGAACATAACCAGATCATCATATGTTTGGGTTTATTTTTAACTTAAATTTTTGTAAATATATTTTATTTTATTTTTTAGTATCATAAGACTTTTACTTTGTCTAGAAAAGATAATTATTCTAAATCTTAATTTAAAACTAATTTAATGGTAGAATCAAGGCAAACAAAACAAAATTACCAACCTTTTGATCCAGCTGCCACTGAAAGAACAACAACGTTTTATATATATACTATTATTTGCTCTTACCATTATACATGTCATAACCGTTGCTTTATGTCCTTAACACATTTATACACTCCAAGAAATAAAAAAAGATAATTAGGCACTAATTTATACATTCTAATTAGAAATGTACCTTGATAGTGAATGAGTTTAGCATGGTATCATCAACAACACAATAAATGTTAACATGGGAATTTCAACCATGAGATCTTCAAGTGCTGTGACTATCTTCAAAACCTTCCCAGAATTGGTTCAGACACGGTTTTGAGAAGAGCGTGGGGGCCTGAAACTATATTCTTTCAGACACAGTCATGGAGGATTTGGCAGATATGGAGTTAGAAACAATATTCTCACTCAAATAATTCAATAGTTGCTTTCCTTGATGCTTTCTAGAAGAGGTTGCATGTTAAAAAACAAAGCATATTTAGCTGTTAATGTAACACAATCAAAGATACAACAGTGAAAAGTCAACACAGAAGGAAACATTTGGAAAACATTGAATTTCCATTTGACTTTATTGAACAACACATAATGAAATTCAAGCAATAACGACATTTTCCTAATGATAGATTATTGAGGTAAGAAAGATTCCTAACATCACCTGATTGTAACACAATATTTCACTGGGTAGCACAACAAAACCAATTCACATAATAAATTCCAAATAACATAAAACTAAATATTTAAAAAAGGTATATATTTTTTGTGCTATGAACAATTTAGGCCACGTGGAGAATATAAATTTCTCATCCATGATTTTCACCTTATAGTTTGACCGAGAGACCAATATCAACGTTTATAGTAGATTCAGCAAGTGATATGTAACTAGACTGCCAAAAAATCATCGAATTCATTAGTTGGTCTGGAGAAGAAACAGAGACGGTAATTCAAATGAAGTTAGACACTTCAATCCAAAATAAAATATAATATGCATTTCCATTTAGGAATTGAGAAATGTTTATCCTATTTTATTAAGGACCTCATGTACTGGATCTCCATGTCTACAATGATTATGATTGCATTCAAGAACCTATCATAAATTGCAATCTTTTATGACCACGATAGGTCTCTGTCACTTTTAAATTGACATGTATGCATCTTTCTTCATCACCCGGGCAAAGTTCAAGAAACAGTGAAAACATGCCCGAAATCATGAAAAGGGTCGCAATAATTTGCACTACAAAAGATGAAATCTGAGAGACACCTACAAACAACGGTCGAGAGAGAAGGCAGGCAAGGACGCAAACTTATCATGAGAATGGACTCAAAAGGCAGAAAAGGCACATGCTCAATTGCAGACACAGAGTGAATAAAAGTTCAAGAGTGACATAGGCTTGTGGAAGAAAGATACTTCCACAGTAACAAAAATATTCTTGAGCACTTTTGGAGAAATTGGAAACGAAGAGAAAAATTAGGGTGGAAATGGAAACCCTAATCGAAAAAGGGAAACTCTTACCTGTATAGGAGCACCTTAGTTAAAACAAAGGCCTAGTAGCGTGGAAGCCGTGACCGGCGAACGGTGACCCAAAGGCTTAGAAATGGTGAAATAAAAGGCCTTTGACGGCGACGCGCGGTGGCCCGCGGTAGCCTGCGGTGGCCTGTGAGCAAGCACACGGTGGCTTCCGTCGCAGAACCCCGTGGCTTGCAAGTATGGAGAATGTTCAATCTTCTTGCAAACATGAATGTGACAGATTAGGGCGCATCTTTGTTAAAAGAGGAAAAAAAACAAAATATAATTACAACATAATTTAAGAAATAGTTAAATATTAGCAACAATATTTTTCCCCTTAGTTTTTTTTTATTAAACAAAACAATAATATTATAAGTAATTATAAAATTGGCCTCTATAATTGTATTTCTATTATTTAATAAAAATATTTTTGTTAGATAAAATGATTGCTAATATAGACAAATTAAAATTAAAATTTGTAGAGTGATATTTTTTCAAAAATACTAAAAAAAATTAATTACAACAGCAACCTTTTTTCAGTCAGTAATTATAAATTATAACAAAATTAAAATTTAAGAAACAAAAACATTTATCTCAGTCTCATGACAGATCTGACGACTGAATAATATTTTATAAACAATTTTAAAAATTCAATCACTCTATTTTAATCACTTAATCACTATATGCCATTCTTAAGTCATTTTTTCAGCAGTGAACATCATTTTTTTTCTACTATATGACATGATAAAGTTGACTAAAATGGTTCAATTGCTTCATCTGTACCTTTTTAAACTCTCACAGTTTCCAATGTCAAAAATGTCATTTTCAACCTCAAAAATTCCATGTTCTAACAAATAGTCTTCAAGAATTAAGAATTATGTTATGAAACCCAATATCGGTAACTAAACTTAAAATATCCTCTCTTTCGCAGCTTTAACTTAATTTTCAAGTTTGAGCTCATAAAAAACTTTCTAACCTTTGCTTGAATCTTAAGTAACTATCTCACTGATCTAAACCATTGTATCAACGAAAAAGATATATAAAGTGAAGGAAAAGCCTCACACACAAAACAAGTAAATATCCAAAATGTCAATCACGACAAGAATATATCAAGTAGTTGCTGTTTCATTTCTTTTGGAGTCACTGAATGTGTATTCCTTTGAATGTGAAGATGATCGCTGTAAAACTGGTTTCTGCAACAGCTCTGGTGCCTGCATTTGCAACCTTCCAGATCCTTCCACCATCTTAAACGGAAATAGAACTTTCCTCGGGTAAAAAACCACTTCAAATCTCAAAAAACTTGATTTCAACCACTCTTTTTTCAAATCACTCATACTAGGTTTTTATCAGTTTCTTGAAGCAGAACTGTTATTTCTCATCATTATCAGCATTAAAAGAATAAAGGGGTGGGGATAAGAAGTAAAAGGGTCTTGCTTTTTGAAAGAAAAGAATTCCTATATATTTCTTTCCATGATCATTTTTGAATCAAACTCTTAAATTATAGAACTTTGTTTTTCTTTTTTTAATATCATATTATGAATACTGATAGTCTTAATATTGCTTGTTAAAATTTCTGAATGAGATTATGTGCTGGGGGTTGAGGCTGCAGGGGTAAGTTTTGTGATGAAGAAATGAGTATGTGTGATGGGACAAACTCTTTCTGGTGTGAACATGGAGGAAGTTGTGAAGAAATTGTTCAAGGAGAGAAGTACTCATGCAATTGTCCCGATGGATTTGGTGGGGAACATTGTGAGCATTCTGGAGCACCCTGTGGTGAGAGTTTTTGTTTCCATAATGCAGAATGCTTGGCTGAAGCAGGTGATGTTTGCCAGTGTCCATCTGAATGGAGAGGCAGTGCTGATTGCTCTCTTCTAACCAAACCAACAGGTTCAAAACCTAATTTTGATGCTGTTGAAATGAAGACTTACACTGTGTATGATATATGCTTGTCTTGCCACAAACATGTTCAACCATTTGAAATAACTTGAATAATAACTTTGAAGCTAGAAGTTTTGTGCCTGCATAAACATGCTGTTCTTTTTTTGGATTCTGTGATTAACTTTGTTTATAGACTCATCCAAACATGCCAGAATTGTTCACTTATGCTTATGCCATTAAATAGAAATACCCTTGGTTTTGATCAATCTCAACATGGCACACTCAAATGCATTCTAAAGTGAATGAGTTACTAATGAGTTAGAATGCTTAATATATAAGACTTACCTAATGGATTTTCCACCACAGATTTTAACTCAAATTCAACTGAGACAAAATTGTCTAAGGTCAGCAGCAGCAGCAGTGACTCCAATGTGAGTGTGACAGAAAATCTTCTTAGATCAATTACTAATCATCATGATCATCATCATTTTATTATTATCTGATTTTACAATTGGATAACCATGTGTTATGTCCAAGTGCAGAAGACACTGGCTGTTTTGGCTTTATCTTCGGTGGGAGCAGCTGTTGCTGGTGCCATTTATGGAAAGAAAGTATTCAGCAAGAAAAAAAGAGAGGCAGTTAAGTTCCAACAATTATCTGAAATTCAGGCAAGTGGGATATTCGATGATGATGATGATGATGATGAAGATCAGCGTAGGGTACCCCAGAGGATTCATGCTGATATCTCACACATTTAGTGGGCACTTCCTTTCCCAGCATATATATATATAACAACATTTTGGGACTCTTAGCTAGTACTGTTTATATCTTTTAGTTCTCATAATTTGCAGTAGTGTTTTATTTTGTAATCTTGAGGACTAATATTTATATGATTCTGCTTAATAAAAAATGGTATAAAAATATATTACCCTTACCATGGATCTTCGACCTGAAAGTGAAGGGCTTATGTTGTTTTGTTTCTTTCTTTTGCAACTACAGAGGACCATGAGGGTTGAGTTGCAAAGGTGAAAGATTCATGGGTTTTTTTCAAGTACATAAATCAACTAGTTAACTATGTAAGATATTAGATGCTACCTCCAACACAATTTTATGAATCTTTCTTTTTATATATTATTTATCTCACCGATTTCAAGCTAATGTTTCTCAATTTCAATTCTTCACTAAAATAATAACAGAAAAAAGTTAAAAATTGACAATTAATCTGCTAGAGAGGTCCAACTGAATAATGGCTAAATATGTTCTCTTGTATCATTTAAATTATTTGATTCTTAGTTGATGAGATAGAAGACTCAAAGAGTTAAAAGAATAAATAATAGATATTATTATTTATAACCATGATAAAATAAAAAGGATTCAAATCAAATGTTCTTAAAATTGTCCAGAATTTTTTGTATAGATTGCACATAGGACATCATAATAAACATTTGTATAAGGTTAAAATACCTTTTTGATCTCAATTTTCGTCAACTTTTTTGAATTAGGTCCCAATTTTCGCGGGGTGCTCAAATAGGTCCTAAATTTGGTCAATTTGATTCAATTAGGTCCTAATTGGGTAACGCCGTTTAAATTGATAATGTTTCATTGTACAATTGGCTTTTCCTTGCTATGTGTCGAAATACTAATCCTACGTGTCAGTTTTTGCTTTATAATGAGATGGTTAATTAGGGGATTAATGACATTAAGTGTTTAATTAAGAGGAAAAAAAAAGAAAGTAAAATAAAACATAAATTGCAGCGCGATAAATGCAAGTAGAAGGGGTTAACCCATCTTAAGGTTTGCTGAGGGAATTGGCGGTTTAGGTTACTGCGCTGGAATTTGGGGAAAAGATTCAACAGGAATTTTAATCGCAATTGGTACGGGGTCATCGTGAATTCATCGCACATATCGGTACCAGGTTAGGTTTTCTATTGCGTTAGCGGTTTCGATTTTGTTTTTGGTTTTTGGTTTTTGGTGGTTTGCGATTTTGTTTTTGGTCGTTTTTGATTGGTTTGGTGTTGGTTTCGAAAGCGGTTTTGTTTGTTTTATTGTGCTATTGTGTTGTCATTGTCTGCTATTGTATGGCATTCTAATTTTCGTTGTAGTGTCCCACTCGTTTGTCCTGAACATGTTTGTCAGTGGATTGGGGTTGTGTGCGTGCTTTGTCGGTGTCGGTGCGGTTTGTTTGAAAGTTGTGGTCCCTTTTTTGTTCGTGGACCTTGTGTGTGTTGTTTCAAATGTTTTATGCGATATTAAATGTGTTTGTGGACCCTGCTTACAAATGTTTTTTATATCTGCCAGATATCACTTGTTTGAAAAAGTGGTTTGTAATGTGTGATGAGACTTTCGAAGTTGTGGTCCACCATGGTGGAATTTTTAAACAGTTTGGTCCTATTAATTACATAGGTGGGGAAACCACTGTTTGGGGTTGTGACCCAGACCCGTGGAGTTATTTTGAGGTGGTAGGAGAAATCAGGGAAATGGGGTATGTTAATATTAAGGAGTTATGGTATGCAATAGAGAATGCCATGTATAAGTTGGAGGATGACAAAAGTGCAATAAATATGATGCACATTGCGAAACACTATGGCCAGGTTCATATGTTTGTTGTCCATGGTATATTTGAAGCAGAAGTTGTGGAAAACGACTTAGAGGATGAACAGGGTTTGCTTTGTGGGGCTGAGTTAGAGAGTGGGGAGGGCAGTCACATAAATGCGGAGGTACATGAGGTTGAGAAGGAGGTACAGCAGGTTGAGGAGGAGGTCCAAAAGGAGGTTGAAAAGGAGGTTGAAAATGAGGTTGAGGAGGAGGTTAATGAGGAGGTTCATGAGGAGGTTCGTGAGGAGGTTCGTAAAGAGGTTCATCAGGAAGTTCATAAGAAGGTTAATATGGAGGTTGAGGAGGAGGTTCATGAGGTTCAGGTTGAAGTGCAGATGGGGGGTGATGGTTTAAGTGATTGTGAGGTGCAATCTCACATCAGGGGTGAGGAATGAGTTCAAGAAGAGGATGAGGGACTTGTTGATGTCCAGATCAGTTTGGACCATGGTGATCATAATTTGTATGAAGGGAGTGTGGAGGTGAATAATGAGCAAGAGTCTGACCAGGTGGAAGATATTGA
>Ga0214542_1007096_pt1 | contig 19797 bp, 19 predicted proteins | sample CNSS1metaG_FD_160096 | JGI IMG/M metagenome (GOLD analysis project Ga0214542, IMG submission 160096) | Root nodule microbial communities from cowpea collected in UCLA plant growth center, Los Angeles, California, USA - CNSS1 | ecosystem: Host-associated > Plants > Roots > Nodule | place: USA...
GTCGAACACCCTTAACTCGTGCTTAATTCGTTTAAGTTCCCCACCCTTACCACAAGTAAGCGGCCTGGGTCGAACACCCTTAACATACAATCGCTTACGCCATACATAACATACAACACAAATCATCAAAATCCGATACACACATTAACATACAGAAATTAATCGCATTAAGCATAAACGCGAAGAAATGTACCAACGCAACGAACATATTGTACTAGTTAATACAGACACAGGCTCAATAATACTTTTACATCATTAAGAAATCAATGTCCTATTTTGCTGAATCATGGGCCACCTCTGCAACATCATCCACCTTGCTCTCTTCCTCTGCCGCCTTCTCTTCCACCTCCTCATCATCCCCCTCGTCCTCCTTCACCAACTTTCCGTCAACTACGTCCTTATTCACATCGAACTTGGAATCCTTGACGTCCACATCTTGATGGAAGAAGGCCACCTGCCGCAACCCCTTCTCAAAACCATTTATGTGCTCCTGGATAATGTTGTTCTTCAGATCATCAAGTTCCCCAACAGCCCCATCGTACTTGTCCCTCAAGTCCTCATAGTCCTCCTCCAACTCCCCTATACGCTTGTTCAGCTTTTCCTTAGAATCCAAGCAACGCACCTTCCATGTTGCCAGCCTTTTCCTCTCCGCTTCCCAGCCTTCTTTCTCTTTTTCCAAAGTCACCTTCTCCTCCTCTAGCTTGTCCACCTTACTCTGCAACTCCCCCACCTCCTTTACTTCCCTCCTATAAAGAGACCCTACACATTGGCTCAGAACTAAGGCCTTGCTCCCAAACTCGACCATTGTTCTCACAATATGCTTCGCGTCCATGTTGTCGATAGAATTAACAACGGTATCCGGGAGGGTAATCGAAATATCCTTCCTAACGGATATCTCCGGTAATTCGATCAACCCGGCTTCAAGCCCCTTCTCCCCACTAGCCGACCCCGCCCCACTAGCCGTTCCAAGAAGAGCCGCCCTTATCTTCTTCACATCTTTGCCCTTCCCGGGGCGGGGCGGAAGTTCAACCTTCCTTTTCGTTCCGCCATGTACGTGTACCTCCACCACCGATTCCTGTAGGTTGGGAACATCAGCTTTCACAGCCGCCTTGGCCTTAGCGGCCATTTCCTTCCTCAATGATTGAAAGAGCGCCAAATTCTTCTTGCCGGATTGCGCCATATGCCCTACAATAACACGTCACGACTCGGATCAAAACAACTTAGCATCATTAACACAACTTAAGTAATAAACAGATACCTTCAATATCTATTATCGGGTGCACCGAATTATAAACCCTAACTAGACCCTTAGTGGGCAACTTATCGACAAACTTCAACAACTTTCCCACCACCTCCTTATCACTAGCCGACAACTCCTCCATTCCCATGTCTTTATATCGAGAAGGATTGCTGGTCCAGCTAAAGGGAAACTTGGTACTCCCATCCGCATTCAAAAAGTGAGATTTACCCCCTTCCTTGACGACTTTGAAGTACCCATCCTTGAAATGCTTGAAAGACTGGGAGAAGGCATCCAGTTTACTGATGCTAGGGCGCCTTATCAAGGATAGCCAAGTAGCCGGCCGCCGAGGTCTAGTATCATAAAAATACAAGAAAGCATAAGGGGTGGGCTCCAAGTATAAAGACTGGCACATGATGCGGAAGGCCTGCAAATAAGCCCAACTGTTCGGATGCAGCTGTGTGGGTGCCACATTCAGCGCCCGCAACACGCCCATAGTAAAATCGTCTAGCGGCAATCGTACATGTAGTTGAGAGAAGTGGCACATGTACATGTAGAAAAACTTTTCGGTAGCCCCCTCCTGCCCGTGGCATACCCGGTCGATAGCACTGACCCTCTCCAAAGAAACAATGCCCCTACTGACACCCTTGGAGATAATAGGTGTGCAATTCAACCAAGAGTTCAGTAAGCGGGACCACCTGAACAAACACGACTGATCACGAACATCACCCACCACCCACCCGTAGCCGCCTTTCGCCGGCCAGTTGCTCTCCTCCAACTCTTCGGGGGATCCTCCCGAACCTCTCTCATAACCTCCATTGACATCCCACTAGTACCAACCACAGAACTCGTACCCTCGTCACCAAGCCGCCTATCTGACTCAGTACTCTCGCTACTACTAAACGTAGACATGTTATCACTACTAGACATACCTGGTTTTGATTTTTACGAGAAGATGTCGATCGAAAGTGAGGACTAGTCGGACAATATTACGTGCACAAGATCTCTGGATTCAGAATTCTCGCAAATGAAACAAGTAACCCCCCATCTGTTTTCAAACCCACATTTATAGTCCACGATCCCAAACGACGAAAATCTTCCCGCCAAAGTAATACCCCAGACCAATTAACACCATCATCATGAAGGATATGACGCTTCAAAACGACGGCGCCAAAACTTTTTCGATTTGACCAACTGACACCCCTTCACCTACCTTCTGACAGTTACAACTTCTTAGCCTTAACACTATTCACCACACTTAAAGGCTTGGGGACTGGTGTATCACACCTAGCCGGTTCCGCTAGCATATTAACACATATCACCCTTCACCGACAACTCATATCGGATAAGGCTGGGGGACTAGTGTATCACACCTAGCCAAACTCGACCAAATAAGCAAACAATGTACACATCAAGGCAGCCAAGTATCCGGCCTAGGCCGACTTAACCTAACTTATACCAGTCTTGACCTAAACTAAACATCTAAAGGGACAACCTACACCAGCATAAGCCATCAAGACAAATAGCCGGCCTAGACCGACTACTCCATCATATCCACTAAGTTTAGAACCTAGGCCGACCACTCTAATGAACTCAACATAATGGAAGCGTCCGCGCCCAATAAACCTTAAGGGCCTGGGTTAGGGCCCTAGCCCACTCACAAGCCCCACCTAGAGCCCAAGTCAAGGCCCAGCCCATGGAATGGTCAAACATCATTAATGCTCTATAAATACACGTGGACCCATCATTTAAAGGTACGCATTCATTAATCATTGATTTGACTCTTTGAGAACTTTGACTTACTTGAGCTTAGGAGATTCTTCTGCAGGTAACCCCTCCTGGGTTCAAGCTGACATGTGTCGATCAGAGAGAGAGACCAACTGAAGAGATAGCAGACTACTTGGTAAGGTAAAACTTGTGCCTAACTTATCTTATTTGTTTTGCAGGAACATTAGCAATCCATGAATGCAAAATAAAAATAGAAGAAGAATAGAGAGAAAGAAAGGAAACGAAATTAGGCCCCCCTAAGGGTTCCAAAACTTCAAAGTCCCGAACTTTTTTCTCTGCTTCCCCCCTTGGTCTCTTTATATAGGACTTCGACTGCATTCGGGCTTTATTTGTTCTGTTGCTGAAATATTTTATTTTTATTTAATTAATTAGCAACTTAATATCTGTCCAATTTCCAAATTTGTCCCTCTTATTTAACCATTTTTACAATATTGACTAGAGTTTGACCAAAGTTTGACCAGAGTCTGACCAGTTGACATGTTGACCAATTTGATTGTGCAATTTGAAGCTAACACGTGGCAATGCATTTACTCTCTCCAGAATTAGGGTTTCACTCTCACACTTTGGCTGTAGAGAGGTGCAACGACGGCTTGTGGCTCACGGTGTAGAGGCGGTGGTGGTGTTGCATCATAGTGCGTGAAAGTTGTTGTTGGCGTTGATGATGGTGGGCACGACTGTTGTAGGTTGTGCGTGGATCTGGATTGCGTTTTGCTGTTGCTCCGTTGTGGTTTCATGGTGCTGCATGGTGCAAGGCTGTTGCTGGATGAAGGTGCCTGGGGTTTGAGGGAAGAAGATGATGATGATGATGTGGCACTACTTCATTGGCTAAATTTTGATTTGTTGGATCATGACACATGTCATTCTCTGATTGGTTAGTTTAATAAGTGGAGGATTGCCACATGGCATGATCTGAGTGAGTTGGGTTTAAGTGGTAGGAGGGGTGTAAATAGACATATTAGGGGGTGCAAAAAAAGGTTTTTGGTGAGACCCATTTAGAAAGAGGAGAGTGTATAAGTAAAAACTAGGGTGCATAAGTGATTTTTCTAGAACTTGCTAATTTCAACCTTATTTAAAGGTGTTCTGTAACTTCAATCAATTTATTTTCCCACCTTGAATGAGCTTAATCTTAACTTCAGCTGCATCAACAAACGTTAAAATATCCAAAAATAATTTATGCAGCTAAAAATCACTTTTTAAGACATTTTTATCACACAAGCTCAAATAGCCTAATTATTAGAACTGTCAATTAAATCACTCTTTAAGCATACAAATTCAATTAAATACCCAGAATTAAACACTGAATGAGGGTAAAATTACGCACTCATCAACGAGTCCCTTCAAATCTTCATTGAAAAAGACAATGTCTGGAGTCTTCGTAGATCGTTCTATCTTAGCAGTTGTCATGATACTTCTTACATACCTTTTCCTGGACGAGTGTTTCATACCTCCTCCTGAAAAACTTTCAGCGATCGTGTTAAAATATCCCAAGATAGGAACCTTATGAGGCTTGGTTACCGAGGGTTGTCTTGTTTGTTCCCCATCCTTCACAATCCTGACATATTTCTTCAATAAACCCCTGATCGACAATGTTGCTAGTTGATCAACCAATGTATGCCAATTGTCGGTATCATGCCCCACTGCCAGATGAAACTTGCACCAGGCGTTCGGTCGTAGATCGAGGACACTGCTGGTAATGTTGGGACGATGCAAGTGCTTATATACTTCCTCGTCTTTTAGTATTTCAAATAAAGCAGTGTTAAAACTTGGCATCCTGCGTATTCTTTCTCCTTTGTAATCTTCTCCTCTCTTTTATGCCACGCATGGAATGAATTTTTGGTTTGATCTCCCCCTGGGAGGTGTCCTTTCTCATCGAAATGGCTTGACTTCCTTGTCGGTTTTTGAACTGGTTGTCAACCTCTTGTCCCCTACTCTTTTGTGCTTCATGGCGTCCTCGGTTTCTATATTAACTGCTGCTCTTTGCCTTATTTCAATTGAGGTCTTGGGTGGAAACTAATATAATGATTTGCTGAAAGAACTAGCATTAAGTCCCTTCACGAAGGCTTTCACCAACAAACCCTTATTAGGATCCACTATCTTCATGCTTACATTGTTGAAGCGATTGAGAAATTGTTTTAGAGATTCGTCTACATTATGCCTTACATCGAACATGTTGACCATCTCCAATGGCTTTACTTTGTTAGCCGAGAACCTCTCTAAGAAGGCTCATGAAAAATCAGCAAACAATTTGATTGATGCATTGGGCAATGTACTAAACTATTCCGAAGCTATCTCCGTCAGTGTCCCAACGAACATTTTGCACTGCACAACATCGGTTTTTCCCAATATTAGCATCTGTGCTTGAAAAAATTTTAAATGTAATTCTTGATCTGAGGTTCCCGTAAAAGGAGTAATCTTTGGTATCACGAAATTTTGGGGGATCGACAAGTCCATGATTTCCTTGGAAAGCAGATGCGTTTCGGCGACGTCGGCATTATTTTGAGTAAAGTGTCTATACCCCCATTGGGCGATTTGCTGTTGCATGTCCTCATTTGCTTTTTGTAGTTGCTCCTATTGACGAAGGGCTTCTTCCAATCGATGATGGGTATCCTCGGCCTCTTTCCGAAGTCTCTCTCTTTGAGTGTTTCCTCCCTCAACAGTTGTAGGCGTGCCTGGTTAGCCTCAGCTTTCAATTTGATTTCTTCATTTTGTTGTTGCAACTCTAAGATGCTCTGCATAATATGCTAACGTGTAGGTCCCTTCCAAGCTGTGTTTCGATTCATCTTTTCTTCTTGCTGACGTATTTCTTTGTTTATATTTGGTGGAGTTGGGATCGAGTTTTACCGAACCCCACGGCGGGCGACAATGTTCCGGTCAAAAAAGACGTAAAATAACCTTTAGCCAAAAAAAAAGAAAGAAGTATTTTAACCTCAGCTAGTGATTCACTTAGGCCAAAATAATTTCGTTCCTTGACCATGGGAGTAACCTTCTTATTTATAGGGTTTAAAATTGGTTACAACTATTACAAATATTTTTGATAATACTTCTAAAAGATAATCTACTAAATAACAATTGAAAAAGCTTCTTATAAAATCTTCTTAAATAATAACTAAGATGTATCATTTACAAAATCTAAACTAGGATATTCCCTTTACATAAGATTCTTCCAACATCAATCTTGGAGCGACATCCTCACCAATTCTACCGACAACTTCAATTTATCATTATTCCGCCCTCGAGTTTCTAGCGATGCCACTCTACATTTCTGCATATCGTTAGTCTTGTGTTGGCTTTATCACGACATAACGCTATATCTCTGCATGCCATCAATCTTACCTTGACTTTATGGCGACATAACTCTATATCTTTGTATGTCATCAATCTTACCTTGGCTTTATGGTGACATAACTCTATATCTTTGTATGTCATCAATCTTACATCGGTTTTATGGCGACATAACTCTATATCTCTATATGTCATCAATCTTACATCGGCTTTATGACAACATAACTCTATATCTCTATATGTCATCAATCTTACCTCGACTTTATGATGACATAATTTTATATCTCTACATGTCACCATGATATTTCTGGATAGGTACATTATCCAAGTAAAATAAATAAATAAATAAATAACATTTTCTTCTTTTCTAATATTAGAAAAATGCAAGCTGTAAAATATATGATATAAATTGTTCCTGCGAAGAACAAATAAGAGATGTCAGACACGAATATCACCTTACCTCAATCCACAATCTCTCTAGTAAGCTTTCTTCCAGCTTGCATATCTTATGTGTTGGTGTCCCGGCTTGGACCGATTTGGACCTGGGAGGGGTTACCTACGAAGGAGACTCCGACGCTCAGGTCAGCTAAGAATTCTCAGAAAGTCAAATCTTGTGATTAAGGGATTAATGAATGCGTACCTTTAATTCGTGGGGTCCATGCATATTTATAGATTAGTATTTATGTTTGGCCACGTCATGGGTTGGGCTTTTCATTGGGCCGCAAATGGGCTTGGGCCAAGCTTAGGCCCCACAGTTTGATTATTGCGGGTACCAATGGCCTGGTTAGTAGTGTTTTAGGTCTATCAAGTTCTCATTTGATTTTCTTAAGTTAGCGGCTTAGGTCGTTTACTCTTGCTTGTTCGACATACATGATGGTCGCTTGCGTCCTTGAGGGGTTATGTAGGCGAATCTCATGGTTGTAGTCAGGTTAGGCTGCCTAGGTGTAGTACACCAGTCCCCCCAGCCTGTACTGGTGTATCTATAGCGACAAAGGATGAGAAGTGTTAGTGTGTTTTGTTAGGCCGCCTAGGTGTAGTACACCAGTTCCCAGCCTTTAATAGTGGTGAACAATATTAAGGCTTAAAGTTTGGAAAGGTTGTGGTAGATGAAAAGGTGTATAGGGCAGGGGTCTAATAAAAAAGGGTTTTGTGCCGCCGTTTGGAGTTTTATGACTTTTTGAGTGCATTGTGACGTTTCGCATGCTTTGTGACTTTTGGCGAGAAGGAGTTGTGGCGTTTCGGATCGACGTTTATAAATGAGGGTGCTATTGAGAATGTGTTTTTGTTGGCTCATTTGTAAGAATTCTGAGATCAGTAATTTGCGTGCGTTAGAGTTGTCTGATTAGTTCTTTGTTCCTACTGCCATCTTTCTTACTTAAAAAGGTATGTCTAGTACTAGTGATAGTGTGTCGTTATCTACATCGAGTATTGGAAGTGGGCGGTCTAGAGAAGATATAGGTAGACAATATGATAAGGGGAGTGGTAGTCCCTTGGTTGGGACAGGACGAATCCATATGGAGACGATAATCGAAGTGAGGGAAGACCCTCTACAGGAGATAGCGGAGAGTAGTTGACCGGCAAAGACCGGTTATGAATGGGTTGTTGTTGATGTTCGAAACCAATCTTCGCTCTTCAGATGGTCAAGGCTGCTTAACTCATGGCTGAACTGTACTCCTGCCATAGGGAGGGACGTAAGCCGTGATATAGTGTCCCTGGAGCGGGTGAGCGTTGTTGAACGTGTCTGCCACAGTCAGGAAGGAGTGGCTGATAAATTTTTCTACATGTATATGTGTCATTTTTCACAATTACATGTGAGGCTACCGTTAGACGACTTCACCATGGGGGTACTCCGTCTATTGAATGTTGCTCCTACCCAACTACATCCGAACAACTAGGCATACTTGCAAGCTTTTTGCGTTCTTTGCCGCTCGTTATACCTGCAACCTTCTCCACATGCCTTTTTGTATTTCTACGACACAAGGCCACGACAACTAACAACTTGGTTATCTTTGGTGAGCAGGCCGAGTATAAGTAGGCTGGATACGTTTACCCAATCGTTCAAACATTTCAAAGATGAATTTTTCAAAGTGGTGGTGAAAGAGGGTGGGAGGCCGTATTTCTTCAATGATGATGGGAGTACTAAATTTCCTTTTAGTTGGACGGATAACCCATGGCGATATAAGGACATGAAGCCTGATGAGTTGTCGGTGGCGGTTAAGGAGGTGGTGGAGGTGCTGATGAAGTTTACTGATAGGTGGCCCACTAAGGGCTTAGTTAGGGTTTATAATTTGGTTCATCCGATTATTAGTATTGAAGGTATCTTTTTATAATTTCAAATGTTTTAATGTGTCTAAGTGAACTAACTGGCATTTGGTGTGAATAATGTAGGACATATGGCACAACTTGGGAAGAAGAATTTGACCCTTTTTCAGACACTAAGTAAGGAGAAGGCGGCGAGGGAAAAGGCTGTTGGGAGCACTGAAGTTCCGAATTTGCAAGAATCCCTCATGGAAGTACACGTGCACGGGGGTAGCAAGAGGAAAGCAGAGTTGTCGGTGTAACATCCCTGGCTCGCCCAGACCATGTCAGGTTACTACAGCCCGATGCACCCCAACCCCTCACCCTTCTCCGTCCATTCACACTGGGTGGGTTGTTGCCAGTGGGGATCGAACCCCTAACCTGACCTTTAACACCTCTGGCTCACCAGCAGATGCTACCATTTTTGTTTACATCAATTCTAGGCTGTAACAACTGGTGGCATCTCTCAGTGATTGAGGGGTGTTAAAGCTCAGGTCTGGGGTTCGATCCTCCCTAGGAATAACCTACCTGCTAGTTGGTGCTAGAGGTGATGGGTTGGGGTGTATTGGGCTGCGGACCTAACACAACCGGTTTGAGGGTGGCAGGTGGGATGCCTGGTAAGCCCAAGAGGATCCGGGGGTGTTACAATCGGCTAGGCCTGGTAAGGGAAAGGATGTGAAAAAGGTCTGGGTCGCGCTGTTAGGGCCAGGATCATCCACTGGTGGTAAGGGGCCTGAAGCTAGATTGATTGAGTTGCCGGAGACGGTTGTTCGGCGAGACATTGAAATCAATGTGCTGGAAACACTGATCAATTCAATTAATAGCATGGAGCCTAATGCTCTGTGAGGACTATGGTGGAGTTCAGCAGCAAGGCACTGATATAGGGGCATCATGTTGGGTCGTTGTATCAATAGGAATTGAAGGAGGCGAATCGGGAAAAGCTAGAGGAAATGCAAAGTTAAGTCGACAAGTTTACGGAGGAGAAGGAAGCATAGGAGAAGGAAGGGAAGAGTGGAAGGGAGAGAAAAAAAGGCTGGGGACGTGGAGGGTTATGTGCTTGGATTCTGTAGAAAAATTTAAGGCCAAGGTTGTTGACCTTGAGGCTGATTATGATGAGTTAAAGGAAAAGCATGAGGGCTTGGAGGTGGAACTGGAGAATCTTAAGGGATGCATTATTCAAGAACATATTAATGGGTTCTAGAAAGGTTTGAGACAGGAGGCATTTTTTTGTAAGGATATTGATGTGGCGGATCTGAGGTTTGATGTAAATAAGGACGTGGTGGATGGATAGCTTGTCAATGAGGTTGAGTCGAGTCCTGAGAGGGAAGGAGAGAAAGTAGTGGGTGAGGACGAGAAGAAAGAAGAAGTCATGATGAGTGGTGATGAGCAGACTTAGGATGAAGTTTCTTGATGCTTTTGTTTTTCAATTTATTCTAAGTTTGTAATAACTGGTACAATATTTTTCTTTGTATGTTAATGTGATGCATATTGTGTATTATATCTGATGTTTGATTGAGGACGATAGCATGTAGTAGAAGCACGCTTGTTTGAATGACGTTATGTACTTAGTTCGTTTATTGTATGCGTTATTTGTTGGGACCTTAAACGATTTAAAATTAGGTTAAGGGTGTTCGACCTAGGCCACTTACTTGTGGTAGAGATGGAGAACTTAAACGATTTAAAATTAGGTTAAGTGTGATCGACCCAGGTCGCTTACTTGTGGTAAGGGTGGGGAACTTAAACGATTTAAAATTAGGTTAAGGGTGTTCGACCCAGGCCGCTTACTTGTGGTAAGGGTGGGGAACTTAAACGATGCGAAATTAAGTTAAAGGTGTTCGACCTAGGCCGCTTACTTGTGGTAAGGGTGGGGAACTTAAACGATTTAAAATCAGGTTAAGGGTGTTCGACCCATGTCGCTTACATTTGGTAAGGGTAGGGAACTTAAACGATGCGAAATTAGGTTATGGGTGTTCGACCCAGGCCGCTTACTTGTGGTAAGGGTGGGGAACTTAAACGATTTAAAATTAGATTAAGGGTGTTCGACCCATGCTACTTACTTGTGGTAAGGATGGGGAACTTAAACGATGTGAAATTAGGTTAAGGGTGTTGACCCAGGCCGCTTACTTGTGGTAAGGGTGGGGAACTTAAACGATTTAAAATTAGATTAAGGGTGTTCGACCCATGTTACTTACTTGTGGTAATGGTGTGGAACTTAAACGATGCGAAATTAGGTTAAGGGTGTCCGACCCAGGCCGCTTACTTGTGGTAAGGGTGGGGAACTTAAACGATTTAAAATTAAGTTAAGGGTGTTCGACCCAGGCTGCTTACTTGTGGTAAGGGTGGGGAACTTAAACAATGCGAAATTAGGTTAAGGGTGTTCGACCCAGGCCGCTTACTTGTGGTAAGGGTAGGGAACTTAAACGATTTAAAATTAGGTTAAGGGTGTTCGACCTATGCCGATTACTATTGGTAAGGGTGGGGAACTTAAAAGACTTAAAATTAGGTTAAGGGTGTTCGACCTAGGTTGCTTACTTGTGGTAAGGGTGGGGAACTTAAACAATGTGGAATTAAGTTAAGGGTGTTCGACCCAAGCCGCTTACTTGTGGTAAGGGTGGGGAACTTAAACGATTTAAAATTAGGTTAAGGGTGTTTGACCCATGCTGCTTACTTGTGGTAAGGGTGGAAAACTTAAATGATGCGGAATTAGGTTAAGGGTGTTCGACCCAGGCCGCTTACTTGTGGTAAGGGTGGGGAACTTAAACGATTTAAAATTAGCTTACGGGTGTTCGACCCAGGCCGCTTACTGTTGGTAAGGGTGGGGAACTTAAACGACTTAAAATTATGTTAAGGGTGTTCGACCTAGGCTGCTTACTTGTGGTAATGGTGGGGAACTTAAACAATGTGGAATTAAGTTAAGGTTGTTCGACCCAAGCCGCTTACTTGTGGTAAGGGTGGTGAACTTAAACGATTTAAAATGACGTTAAGGGTGTTCGACCCAGGCCACTTAGTTGTGGTAAGGGTGGGGAACTTAAACGATGTGAAATTAAGTTAAGGGTGTTCGACCTAGGTCGCTGCGTGTAAACAAGAACCCTTTGTTTTATTCATAATTTTTGGGGTGCCTCGTTAAAAACTCCTTGGCCAAAACCCTCCTTAGGGAAAAATGCCAGGTGAAGAAAAAGAGTACACCCAGGGTTACAAGTATTCGGAACAGTAAGTATTCTAACAGAAGTAAAATTTGAGATGGGACACGTTTCACGTATTTGGTATCTCTTCGCCTAATAACTGCTCAAGCTTGTAAGCGCCACCTCCAACATCCTCACGAATTCGGAACGGGTCGTTCCAATTGGCGGAGAACTTGTCATCCTTCTTTCTTGCACTGCTGGCTATCCTCCAAACTAGGTCTCCTTTAGCGAATGATCGCGGGCATAAGTTGGCGTTGTATTTTTTGGCTGCTCTTTGTTTAGCTTCTAAGTTGCGTATTTGCGCTTTGTCTCTTAGTTCAGATAGGAGGTCGAGGTGGGTGCACATATTTTGGTGGTTTTGATCCAAGTCGTATAGTTCTCGGTGTAGAAATGGTTCGCTAATTTCCACCAGAATCATGGCCTATGCGCCGTATACAAGGCTAAAAGGAGATTCATTTATTGCTGATTGGGGGTACACCTGTAGGCCCATAACACTTCTACTAATTCTTCTGGCTATCGGCCCTTGGCGCTATTCAATTGTTTGCGTAACTCTACTAATATAATTTTGTTGGCTGCTTCAGCCTGCCCATTGATTTGCGGATGTTCGGCAGAGCTGGTTACATGTTTGATGTCGAGGCCGGTGTAGAACTTGGCGAGTTCTTTGTCTATGAACTCTCGGTCATTGTCGGTTATGATCGTATGTGGGAGGTCATATCGGCATATGATATCTTTCCAGACGAACTGCTGGACTTGTTGAGTTGTGATGGTGGCTAATGGTTTTGCATCTATCCATTTAGTGAAGTAGTTGATGGCTACTATAAGGAATTTCACTTGGCCTTTTCTTGGGGAAAAGGGGCCGAGAATGTCCATTCCCCACTTTGCGAAGGGCCATGGGAAGAGTATGAAGTGGAACTGTTCTTGTTTTTTATGGATGAGGTTGTCATGCTTCTGGCAAGGTATGCACTTTTTGACAAAGGTGTGGCAGTCTGCCTCCATGGTTGGCCAAAAGTAGCCGGTGCGGAGGATTCTGGTGGTCATGGTTCGCGCGTCAGAGTAATATTTGCATATACCTTCATGCAATTCTTTTATTATGTACTAAGTTTGTTCGGCTGTGACACATTTGAGGAGTGGCTGGCCGTATCCCCAGTTAAAATACCTTTTTGGTCCCAATTTTCGTGAAGTTTTTTCAAATAAGTCCTAATTTTGGTTTTGTGTTCAAATAGGTCCCAATTTTCGTCAATTTTGTTCAATTGGGTCCTTTTTTGCTAACACCGTTTAAATCATTAACGGCCATGAACAGTGACTGCCACGTGTCACTTCGTGATTTTTTTGAATTTTTATTTTTATTTTTATTTATTTTTAATTTTTTTTAAATGTACACGTGTCAACCCAGGAGTGTGCCACGTGTCACTTCGTGGTTTTTTTGAATTTTTTTTGAATTTTTTTTTGAATTTTTTTTAAATTTTTTTAAATGTTCACGTGTCAACCCAGTAGCGTGCCACGTGTCAAAGTCAATGTTCTAAATTCAATTTGGTCCCTATATTTGTTATTTTTGTTTAGTTAGGTCCCAATTTTTATTAACATTAACCAATTTGGTCCCTCTCCAAATTAAAACCAACTTTAATTTTTATATTAAAATTCACATTTTTTATTAAATATTTTTATATAATATATTAAAATTCACATCACTATAACTTTGATATAAAAATTAAATTTGGTCACATCTTCAATAGGGACCAAATTGGTTAATGTTAATAAAAATTGGGACCTAATTGAACAAAAATAACAAATATAGGGACCAAATTGAATATAGAATATTGGCTTTGACACGTGGCACACTACTGGGTTGACACGTGGACATTTAAAAAAAATTCAAAAAAATAAAATAAAAAATTCCAAAAAACCACGAAGTGACACGTGGCACGCTCCTGGGTTGACACGTATACATTTTAAAATAAAAATTCAAAATTCAAAAAAATTCAAAAAAATTCAAAAAATAAAAAAATTCAAAAAAACCACGAAGTGTCACGTGGCAGTCACTGTTCATGGCCGTTAATGATTTAAACGGTGTTAGCAATAAAGAACCCAATTGAACAAAATTGACGAAAATTGGGATCTATTTGAACACAAAACCAAAATTAAGACTTATTTGAAAAAACTTAACGAAAATTGGAACCAAAACGGTATTTTAACCATATATATATATAATGATTAAATTAATTATGTTAGACAAGTATAAAACACATATGTATAAGATCATTATTTCTATCCTGGTAATGTACGAGATTACTTTAAGTATTTTATAAAAACTAATTAAGTTAGATAATAAGATTGTTGTAATTCTTGGTAAGTTTTAGAAGGGGTAATGGTCCAACAAATTGTATTGCAATTAAACTCATAGTTCAAATTTCATTTTTGGAAGTTCAAAAAAGACAATAAAAAGGAAACAATAATGTCAAAGAAATAAAAATATAAAAATGTAACTTTTTTCTTGAACTATTCCGTATAAAGAAAAGAACAACATAGACAAAAGTAACAAATTGAAATATAAAGTGTCAACTGAAGTTGAGGTTGAAAGTAAAGTATAAATTTTGTTAAATGTTTTTGACGGATTGATAATTTGTGATTGACGATAACATTTAGTATTTGTTCAAGCATCTTAAATGGAAATAATGAAGTTTTCTAAACCTTTCTTTTTTTAAAAACAAAAAACTAATACAAAATCATCGATAAATTAATAAATTTTAAATAAAGTACAAATAATTCATTTAAATAATATTAAATGAAAATTTTAAAAAAAAATTAAAATCAATTGATTAATTATGAGTAAATTATTTAAAAAATGCATATTATTTAGTTATTTTGAAATATTACATTTCTTATTTTAAACATAATTTATAATTAAAGAAAAATTAAAATACTATATATTAATTAGGAACTTTTAGATTATAAAAACTCCACTTTGTCGATATGACACTCTAATTTACCTATTTTGAGAACTAGAATAGAATCTTAATGTATTTATATAGCTCTAATATGCTAAATTCGGAAGATTGCAACTACAAAATATGATCTATTGGTGAATGAATTTACTCTCTTCTAAAGATTCTTCTGAGCCTGCTTCCCTCATACGTATTGATTGTATTTTTTTTTCTGCACTACCATAATATCTTTTTACACCTTCATATTTTTAAATTTACCATTTCGTCCTTTGTTGTTTTTATAAGTATTTGATTTGAAGTTCTTTTCGGGTTGAGCAATCCATAGGAAAATATATATGTATTTGGTGTTTTCTTTTAGACAGTATAATCCATAACTTAACGACTACTATTCTAAACTACGTAATCAGGAAAAAAAATTAAAACCAAAGAGTCGTATAAATAAATAAGTACAAAATGAGAAATTTAAAACATAAGGAGGTATAAGAAGAAACTTCGAGTGTGCAGAAAGAAAAAACCTTGTCTTGATCCCTTTTTCTTCACACTATTTCAGGCCATTGCCGATTTGCGGATCCACTTTCTTCACTTTGGTTATTTTTTATGAGTGAGAAATGTATTTCAGGCAGTATCTTTCTGCACCACCGTAAATTTCTTCCTTATAAATTCTTCTATTTCAATTCGAAATATAAAAATTATATTTCAAAATATACAATTCATAATATATTTTTATTTTATAATTCAGAATGTACAATTGAAAATGTAAAATATTAAATTTTGAATTTCAAAATACAAAAATTTCTCAGGTGCAAGTTGAAATTATGGGAAGTGTAGGATTTTTACCAATTTCTTGCTTTCAAACCCATGAAATTCAGTTGCATAGTGCATGTAATAAACACAGGGTAGTAAAGAATACTTGCAAGTTGTTCGCTGCTTTATCATTATTTTCTGTACATTATGGGTTTAGCTTACTTTATTTGCATTTTATGTGCTTGAGACTGCTAGAGATATACTACACATGTGACTTAGTTATGGTGTAGAAAGAAATAAATCAATAACTTACTTTTCAATATGTTATATCAATTGTTCTTCAAAATCTTATATTAATATAAACCTATTTAGGGTTAGGAAATATGAATGGAAATGGAAGGAAGATGAAACAAAAGTAGAAATGGCAAAATCTGCATACATTAGCAATAAACGTAATAATGTGTGGAAATGTACGTGGGTAATCATCATATGGAATATTTGGTCTCAAATGAATAATACCATATTTAAGAATTCTAAACATGATGTTCTGAAAAAATTTACCCTTGCACAAATCAAATCGTGGTCATAGATAATAACCAAATATCCAAATTCAACATTCTCAATTTTAAACTAGTGTTTAAACGCTATTACATGCATAGAAATAATGTACTTATGAGTAGGTAATGAAGTTTAGTATATTCTAATTGATATGATTGAATATTGATCACACTAATTGCTATATTTAGTGAGGTGGGCTAATAATTAATTCTATATGTTGGCCTACACTGTGTCTCTGCTTTAAATTTTAAAAGATTTATTATTATGGTTAGCAGAAAATATATTGTCATTCGAATGTTGCTGGTGAATGATTTTGCAAGTTGCAATAATAAGTGAAATTAAGGTGGCCAAAAGATTCAAATTTTGAGATCCAATCTATATAATAATCCAAATTCATATTGTTTTAAGTCTATTTAAATGAATTTATTCCAAATCCAAATCTATATTTTTGGAAATCCACTCAATTGGATTTGAATTGAATATTTTTTAGATTTTGAAAATCTAAAGTTGAATCCACTTAATTAGATTTGGATTGGATTTATATCGGATCATTTGTTGGATTTCGTAAATCCAAAATATGGGTGCCTCTAGGTGAAGCCAAGGGTGCTAAAGACCAGGTTGAAGGTTTGCATGAGTCGACTTCGATCGAAAGTAAGTTGAGTCAATCCCAATTCAACGCATGTCGTTCTTGAACGAAGTTCAACCTAGTTGGTATGGTCAAAGATCGACCGCGTTGGCATAGTCGATGGTTGACTAAGTTTGCTCAGCTGAAGTCGATTGAGTCAACTCTAGTTAAGGTCGTCCAAGCCATTCCCGGCTGAAATTCGACTGGTTTATCCATGCAAAAGGTCAACTAAAATTTGACTGGATCAGCCTGGTCAAATATCGGTTGAGTTGACTCGATTGATGGTCAACCGAGTCTGCTCGGCCAGAGGTCGATTGAGTCATTCCATGCCAAAGCTCAACTGAGACGACCCTAGGCTGAAGGTCAACCATAGTTTGATCGAGTTGGCCCGACCGAACATCAGTCGATTTGTCTCAACCGAAGATCGACCAAGTCGGCCTAGCTAACCATCAGACGAGTTAGTCCGACTGAAGATCGGACAAGTCAATCTAAGTTTATGTTCAATCGATCAATCCTAGTCGAAGCTTAGTCCGAGTCAGTTTCGACCGAAGCTAGACTTAGGTCGACTTTAGTTTAAGGTTGAGTCAAGTCGATCAGGACCTAATATTCAAGCTGGGTTGGCCTAAGGTCGAGTAGAATTAGCTCAACCCATATCTAATGGACCTAATAGTAGGTATATTAGATCAATCTCAGTGAATTTAATAACATTGATAAAGTGGATTCAATCTAGTTTTAGTCCAATTTAAATTGGATTGAAACAAAAATTTAAATTTAATTAATCTAGTTGAAATGAATATGAATTTTATTCCATATCCATTTCAACTAGATTAACTAGATTAACTAGATTTGAATTATAAATTCAATCCATTTTATTATATCTTAATTGAAACTACACTATATATCAAAAAAATCCAATTCATATCCACCCTTAAATCAAACCAACAATAACAATTTAGCAATTGCATGATAATCACGAGTATTGTTTGTATTTGTAAAAGAAATCAGCAAGTATCAAAGTAACCATGTCCATATCATTTAGCCAAAATATCAAGCCTATGTCTAACACTGCGGTCTTTGCTACTGACGCACCACTCCACGCTTTGCAATTGTAATAGTCAAGGAAAGAAGACTATATTATGTGTTGTAAGAGAAACAATTTTAGTCTAGTAATATAGTGCATAAGATAGAGGGAAAGACAAAGGTTGGAATCAATATATCTATATAAGGGAACCTAATACAGTGATAATTACTTTATCTGGAATAGTAAAAATTAGAATTAGTCCCTCTTGAAAACCTTGAACCAATTTAGTCCACACTAGTGCAGATTTTGCTTTTTACCTCGCCTTATATGCCTCGGTTGGCTAGAAACTGAAGTATATAATGGCCCAGTGGCATTTTTGCAATTCTAGGCAACTTTTATGTCTCAGTTCAGCTAAAACCCGAAGCAAAAGAGAGTTATAGGCTTCGGTTCGCCAAAAACCGATGCCAAAAGTTGTTATATGCTTCGGTTCCAAACACCCGAAGCCAAAAACGGGGGTGTATTTTTCAAAAATGCCACTAGCCGTTAGGTGTTTGGCCTCGAGTGGCACTTAACCGGTGCCAAATAGTCTTATATGCCTTGGTTTTTAATTGAACCGAGGCCATAGGGTTTATTTATGGCTCAATTTCGCGAATCCCCTTTCTCTTCTTCTTCCTCGTGCCTCTGCAACAACACTCTCTCGTCTCTCTCTGCTGCCACCATAACCACCACACCCTCCGGCCACTATCGCTGTGTCGCCTCCAGTGGTGCTGCACCTCCATTTCCTGCGTCGTCTCTCTCTCGTCACTCTCCCTGCCACCACACTCCACCATCGTTGCCTCCACGCTCCACCGTCGCTACCACCACGCTCCACCATCGCTACCACCACGCTCCTCCTGCCACCGTTGCGGCGTCGCCTTCGCTAGTGTTGTACCTCCATTTCGTGCACAACCATTTCGTGTGTGTGTCTCTGTCATCATGCTCTACTTTTTCTTTATTTTAAGGTGTTAGGGAAACATTGAGAATGTGAGCCTTGAGCCCTAATATCTTTCATTACATTTTTTGATTTCAAAGGTGCTCAACCATAGAACAAACAAAAATTAAATCCAATAAAAATCGAATGTTTGCAACGAGGGTTTGAAGACGAAAGGTGAGTGTGAGGAGCACTCACGGTCGTGTATAGGAATGTCGAATGGAGTCATGCAGGCACGAGCTCCGATGACAGTGACTTAGAATCTAATGATGATAAATGTGTGGATTCAGTCTTTTAAACCAAATTATTTTAAGTTTATTTGACGTTTCAAGCGTGTTTCTCAACTAAAATTGAAGCAACCATGTGTCAAACGATATAAACAAATTAATATACTATTAATGAAATGTGTTTGAAACGTCAAATAAACTTAACAAAATTTTGTTAAAAGGACTAAATTCACGCATTTACAAAATTGAGGGACTAGGGACTAGATTGGTTCAAGGGTTCCAAGAGGGACTAATTCCAGTTTTCACTCAAAGTTGAAGGACCAAAAACATATTTAACCCTGGAAATAATAGAATACGATAAGTGATAGATGCATATTGAAAAATATACAATATTTCTTAAAAACATGATAAATATATGATTGTTATTGTGTGAATCCAAATTAAAATTATATGTATAAAACGTTGTCAAAATAATAGATATTAATTATTATCATCATAAAAGTATTACTAGTTTATATATTAAATATTTCATTAATAATTAGTATTAGTAAAGTATGCATCACAGATGGAAACACATTCGTTAAGCGAATGTATATTCACTTTTTTTATGATAATAAAAATAATAAAATTATTATTATTATTATAATTATAATTATGAAGTTAAATATAAATAATTTTAGTAATTTTATTGTAAATAATTTTATTTATTGTATGGATAGTTTTATAATTAAAAGTAATAATTAAGTTTCAAAAACAGCCAATCTAAAAAAAAAATAGTTAAATTTAAAGAAACAGTAAAAAAATAATTATTTTAATTTAAAAGAAATTTTATTTAAAGAAATAAGTTTGGAAATAAAAAAATCCTTTTATATATATATATATATATATATATATATATATATATATATATATAAGTATAAATA
>Ga0214542_1007100_pt1 | contig 19787 bp, 6 predicted proteins | sample CNSS1metaG_FD_160096 | JGI IMG/M metagenome (GOLD analysis project Ga0214542, IMG submission 160096) | Root nodule microbial communities from cowpea collected in UCLA plant growth center, Los Angeles, California, USA - CNSS1 | ecosystem: Host-associated > Plants > Roots > Nodule | place: USA...
TGGCTTGTAATTTGGACTAATATGAGAAGTAAACCATTTATATAATACTGGCAAGCAACATGACAACTTCTTCTTCTTAGATTCATAACACATATTCAAATTTCCATAAACATCAGCTAAAATTGTTTTGACTAGGTATTCTGCATTGATGCTTGGAAAAATCATGACGCCATAAAGAACGAGCGCCAGTACATCCATGAAGGTTTCCCCCATGTCTTTATCAGCCAATTGGCGTAGATGTCCCTCTGGAAGCCCTTGAGGAATGCCTTTGATGATTTTCTTCATAATCATTTTGCTTTCGAACTCTGCAGGGTGTATCTTCAAGATTCCTGCTAGTGTTGAAACAGATGTATTTTGCGTTGCATGCTTGTAAGGAATCTTGCATTCTAATGGCAGATCTAGAATATCCCCAAATTCCTCCACTGTCGACACTAATTGAAAATCCTTGAAGGTGAAGCACCGGAGCGGCGGATCATAGTATTGGACCAAAGCAGTAACAACTGGAACCTGAGTATCAATCTCTAGAAGATTTAGTAAATTCCCATACTTCCTTCGTTTGCTCTAATTGACTGCTTCTTTTTTAGTGACTCTGAACCAGAATGCTCTCCAACTCCAGATTCCCTATTAATTTCCATTTCTTCTCCAAGAAAATGACACAGCTTTATAATTTTCTACCTAGAATGGATACAATGAAAATGTACAAGAAAAAAAGAAACAAAAAATACATACTACATTATGCTATGAATAATTTACATAACTTGTTATAACCCAAAGAAAAGAACACAAACAAAGAAATACAAATAAAATAAAATAAACAGAGAAGGAATTATAGGAATACACATCTCCCTTTCATGCCTTATAAGCTTCAAGCGCATCATAGGATTAAGGTATGTATATGTGCTCACCAGGATAGTCTCCTATGTCCTAAGGATAAAAAGTCACTAGAGTTATGGCCCACTTCAGGACATTTCTCACAACAGTTGGTAAACAACACGATGTGAGAGTATCAAATGAAGCTGGGGTTCTCACAATGACCACTTGGGAAGTACATCCACTGTGGCACTACTACACAATCCCTTTCTAATTCTAAGCTACTCAGACTCGGGTATAGGGCCGTGCTCAAGTCATGTACAAAATATAAGGTGAGTGTGTGAAGGGAGAGAAAAAATGCAAACCTAAATCCCCACCTGCAAAAAAGATCCATACAAAAACATATTTTCTACCCTAAGGTTCAATATCCACAAATATGTCATACACCAACAGGAATATATACATAAATTGAGAAAGGGAAAAACAAACATTTAAATTAAACACATCACTTTCGCATATTCGATTAAATAGGCCTGACTCTCTACGTCCCCAGTGAAGTCGCCATCTGTCGCAACCTAAATCGCGACGGGACGACGAACTAAAAATAAATTCATTTGGAAAAAGAGATTAGAAGTCGCCACCATAGTTTATTCTGGAAAACTATGGAAAACCATAAAAATAAAATAAAGTCTGCGAAAACCAAATTTAGGGTCCGGGAGTCGGTTACGTGTAGGGAAGGTATTAGCACCCTACAGCGTCCGCCCAAAGGCGGTACCTTTAATTAAATTTGTAAAAGGGATGTGTTTATTTTAAATATTTATTTTTTCCATAAATAAGAAAATATTGAACAAATTTTTTTTTTTATTAAAAAGGACCCCCGACAAGGATTAACCTTGGTCCTACGTATTCTCATTAAAAAATGAGAAATCAGGGCTACGTAGTTCTTTATACAACAATTTGAAAATGATTTGGAAAACCTTTTGATTTTTGGGAAGTGAACCTGACAAGGACTTGCCCTGCTCCTACGTATCTCCATTTACAATGGAGAATCAAGGATCACGTAGTTCTTGATAAAATTGTTTGATTAAATTACTTTTGAAAGTTGTCTTTTGACATATTTGAAAAGGAAAAGGAGTGTCGTGCGACGCGAGCGGCCGATTAGACACCAAACACATTTTTTATAACTTATTCATTGAAAAAAAAGAGTGTCATGTGACGCAAACGGTCAATTAGACACCAAAATTTTTTTTTAATATTTTTCATTTTAAAAGAAAGTTTCGTACGACACGGGCGGCCGATTATACACCAAAAGAAAGAATAAATAAAGAAAATAATTTTAAATTTTTATTTATTCTTATTTTTCATTTTTGAAAATTATTTTTATTTCAATTTAAAATATTTTTACTATTTTTGAAAATGACATGATTGAAATGTGAAATTTACTTAACAAACACCGAAATATGGTACATAAAGAGAAACGCGGGGTGCATTAAGTAAAGTAAACACACTATATCTAAGAAGAAAATAAAGGAGTGGGGTGTGTGCTTAGTGAAAACGCAGGTACGTAAAGTAAACTAAAACTTAATGTAAGGGGTGTGGGGTTATTACATTGGGGAGTGCATGAAGCAAATAAATAAACAAAATCCAATATTAAAAGTAGTGGTGCATAAACTGAAATATGGAGGTGCGTAAAGAAAAACTTAAATATGCTAAACTTAATTAAACAAACAGGGGTGCGTGAGTTAATTATGGAGGTGCGTGAAGAAAAGATGAATCTGCCAAATTTAAAATACAGGGGGTGTACGAATTATTTATGGTGGTGCATGAAGAAAAAAATCTGTTAAGTTTAAGATACAAGGGGTGTACGAATTAATGACACCATTCTATCACATACACTTAATAAAAAACTCTAAATGGACATATGAACATAAAGCAATTAAGATTTTAAAGTTTAAAACACTACAACAACTCACGCATGATTCCAAGTTTAACATAAGCATATTTTACTCACGATTCCAAAATGATTAAAAAGAAAGTAGGTCCCGCACATTGTACTCAAATTGGATCATGAATTGGACCATGTTGAACGTAGTATGCATTTAAAAAAAAACAATGTCAAATCAATCAACATTCTAAGAACAAGTTGAAAGCCAAAAAAAGGGTTCAAATAATTTTCATAAACCAAGTTAAAAGACCCAGCCAAAAGTGGTACACTCTTACTGAAAAAAGGGTTCAAATAAGATTAACACATCTATTCTCCATAAAAATCTCAACTAACCTCAAAATACCCTTAAGATGAATCCATCTAAAACAACCACACACGACTAAGCCAATATGAAACATCACGTAACTCACCTCCTGACACAAAACATCAACATAAATAAACAAATAAAAACTGAGAACAAAATCCAAAAACTTAAACGGTAAAAGTAGTGATAAAACATCAATGAAAAACCTGAACAAATATCAAGTAGTATTCATAACACAGACAAATATTGGAAAACGAAAATGAACCTTGTAGGCTAACCTTGTATTGGAAATAGACTTAGATCATGAACTCCAATGACAAAAATGATGAATGACGACAATCAAGAACAATGCCACCGAGGGTTGGTAGAGGCGAATGTAGGCTTAGCGGATTATGGACAAGACGATGAGAGTAGAGCGAGAAGAAGTCTTCTCCTGGATTCCCCCAAAAACCAATAAGAAAAATAACCTTTTCCCCCCTCTAAAACTTTTTCCTTTTTTCTTTTCTTTTCCCCTTCCAAAAACTGAATAGAGATTTTGTGCATGACGTGATCAGAAACCATTCCCTCCAATCCTACCAAAAAACCGTTTTCATTTTCAAATTTTAATTTTTAATTTCTGAATTTTATTAATTAATAAAAACGAAAATATATTTATATATATATAAAACAAAAAGATTATTTTACTTTAACGCTTAAAAAAACATAAATTAAAAATGTAACGTCCCATTTAATTATTAATCGGAATTAAAAGAAACGTCACACACGGATAAATCAATATCGTAGTCCTGGGGTCTCATACACAGCCCCTACAAGTTCTAGGCACACCACGATGCCAAGGGAACAAGATAAAAGTCTAACAGGAGAACCTCGCCATTTCCTTGCGGACCACGAGAACCTCGCCCATCTGCTCCCATCAATCACATTGATGATCATCGCGAGAAAGAGTAGCCATAAACAATACATCCATACAATAAAACGGGTAAGCTAGAGCTGACAACATATTCATCATACAGTCAAATATATTTTCACCATCCCATACTCACACAACATCCAAGCATGTTATGACTCTTCATTCAATACACTACGACTCGACTCATCTGGATACGTATAACCTGGTCTGATTCAGCGGATGCTTGCACTTGTGGTGGATACCTCTACTCACCCCCGAGCTTTGTGTTACAAGTGTTACAATGAATCGATTTTCCCTCACCACAAGGTTAGCCCTTAATGAATTTCAGGCCTCCTGCTACTCTCACCATAGGAGTCAGTCCGCCCTAGGTGAGACTAACTGACTCCTTAGAGTGTCAGAATGCAACCTTACCTTCAATCCTTACCTAGTCATACAGATGGGGCACCACCATGGACACCCACTAACAGGGGCCATGGAATTACATCTCGACCACTAAAGCGCAACCCTGAAAGTCTCACCTAGAGACCCTAAGGAATTATGCACTGACACGGACCAACATACATAAACAACCAAGACGTTATACATATGTTGTACATAAGATTTCAACCCAAAACCCATAACAAATCTCCATTTCTCATATGTTGAATCATTACCAACTCGTTATTCCCGATCATGAGTAAAGTGTTTCTCCTTATACCAACCATACCAAAGGTTTACCAACCACCAAGATTCATTATTGCTCATGCTAAGTTTGTGACCCCACGCACACACATATGTAACCAACTTAACATATACAATTCATGTAGAGATCATGCCAAGCTCATAATCCCCCCCACATATAATCTCCTCCCAACATGCATACCCATTTCCCCCCTCATACCATCACATAATAGTACAATAGAACATAGTTCAACCACCAAAAGACATGAAAACCCCAAACTGAACGCATTCTCGCTCAAACCGTCGCTCAGGCTGAGGAGCCTCGCCTAGGCGAGAGTCTCTCGCTCAGGCGAGTCCTCTCCGCCCAGGCGAGAGTCTCTCGCTCAGGCGAGTCCTTTTTGCCTAAGCGAGAGTTCGCGAATCTGGAACAGGGGCCTCCGCACGTTCTCGCTTAGGCGAGACTTGCCTCGCTTGGGCGAGATGCTCGCTTGCTCGAAATTGAGCGAGTCGCCTAGGCAACCATTTGCGTGAGAAGGTCTGGGCGAGCCTCTGCTCACCTCGCCTAGGCGAGACATGCTCGCCTGGGCGAGTTTAACAGTCACCGCCACTGCCATGCCTGTAACAGTTGTATTTTGCACATACCAACAACAACACCAACCACTGCAAGCAATCTCCACAACATACAAGTTCAAGAATCATAAAAATGTACCGCAAAATAGTTTATAAACACATTAACAGTGAGGTTCCCGTACCTGGACAAGCTAGCTGAAAACCTCGACACCCAAACTGTGGAGGACGAACAGCTTCAAGGAACGGACTCGAAGGTGAGCTAAGAACGGCCAAACGGGAGGCGGACTGTCAACACAACGGAACCCTAACGGAAAGAGTGCGGTTGCGGCTCTAAGCACCAAGGTAGAAGAAATTTGAAAAGTGTGGAATTAGGTAAGACTCGGTGGCTTTATCTTTTGGGTCAGCCCTAAGGCCCAATAGCTCAAGGGCAACCCTTAAAGCTTTAGGGCAGGAAATCTGGGCCTTACAAAAAACTTTTATTACTTAATTTTTATTATTATTTTTTAACAACTTATTATCTTTTATCTTTTTTATGTTACACTTATTTTTTTATATATATATATATATATATATATATATATATATATATATATATATATATATTATTTACTTTATTATTTTATTTTTATTTTATTTTATTTTATTATTATTGGTATTTTATTTTATATATTTTTATTTTTTATATTTTTATATTTTTTATATATTTTTTATTTTTAAAACAACATTATTTGCTCGGACGAAATTGGGTGTTGACAATATCGTCATAACCTTGGCCACAACATCTAGGAGTGTGCAGCTCTAAGAGATAAAGTAGAAAAGTTGAACCAAACATGGCATCTAAAAAAGTTCGTTAGGATGGACCATCCAGAAAGAAGATTACATCGTAGGTGAAATCAGCCTAAAAGCCCTTGAAGGCCAACGTTGAGAATTTTTAGGTGTAGGGAGCCACTAAAAAGAAGAAGTTAAAGCGGGAACAAGAGTTGAGAACGACCATTGAAGCACGTTATTAACATTGTATTCATGGGCTTATCAGTGGGGGGCACACCATGTCAACTCAAAAAAGGCACGTTCGAGCGCTCAAAATAGGGCACTTGGTGGAGAAGAGACTCAAGAGTATGCACTTTACTTTTTTATATGAGAACTTTAAGGCGCCTGACCCCAATTAGGACGATCTAATGATTATATCAATTGAGTTCACCAATATGTTATAAGCAGAATTTCGATTAACCAATGTAGCTCGGTCAATACCCTTAATTGGGAGAAGTTCCTCAAGATGGACATTGTCGATGACCTCATCATTTCGTACAATGAGCAAATCGTCTGATTCTTGGGCAAACGAGTTTACACATACGACTATATGGATTTACAGACCTAGTTTGACTATATAGATATCTTTTGGTAGAAGCCAACACATCAAATAATGTATTGATTGATCGTCCTTGTTTGAATGCCTTAAGAGCCATTGTGTCTACACCACACATGGCAATGAAGTTTACCTCTAACAAGCAGAGGATTTGCACGATCTATGCCGACTGAAAAATAGTCATGGAATGCTATAGGGGAATTTTGAAAATGATGATATATCACCCATCCAAAAAGGTTCACCGATTGGAGGTGGTCATGGTCGATTTGTACTTGCGAACGAACACGAAGGATAAAATGGAGCCCCAAGGAGAAACCAAAGAATAGAGAGTAGGTCGATTGGATGGCCAAGTTACTCGGTTGTGAACCGACCTGGGCCATGAACAAGAGCAAACAGGAATACTAGTTCTAAAAGACAAGAGAGACTTGATCGCACAAACGTTAGCAGACTTGCTCAATATACATCCAGGGGTAATTTCGAATGAACTAACTATCTTGGTAAAGAACATCGACTAACAATAGAAGTTGAGGTAAAGAAGTTGTAAGAGGCATGCATCACAATAGAGTTCAAGTACACCACCTGGCTCTCGAATGTGGTATTGGTGAAGAAGCCAAAAGGTTAGTGGAGCATGTGTATCGAGTTCACTAACCTCAACAAGGCATGTCCATAGGATTTGTACACCATATAATTGGTTACCAATGTATCACTCGGACAAGGAGAATATCACCTTTATAACCAAATGGGATAATTATTGTTACGAAATGTTGCAACCGAAAATCGCGACGGGACGACGAACCAAAAATTAAAATTTGCAAAAAATAGAGTTTGGAGTCGCCACCATAGTTATTATAGGAAACTATGGAAAACCATAAAAAAGAGCAACGTCTGCGAAAAACCAGATTTTGGGTCTGGGAGTCGGTTACGCGTGGAGAAGGTATTAGCACCCCACAACGCCCGTCCTAAAACAATACCTTTAATTAAATGTGCAAAAGTTATGTGGTTTTTTAAAACATTTATTTTTCCCAAAAATAATAATAAATGAATTTACAAAAGAAACAAAAATATTTTTTTGGTTTTTTGGGCCCGGCGAGGATTAATCCTCGCTCCAACATATCTCCATGTGAATGGAGAATCAGGGTTACGTAGTTCTTTACGAACAACTATTTGGAAAAATATTTGAAAAATGATTTAATTTTTTTAATAATTTTGAAAACCTTTTTATTTAAATTTTTAGTATTATTTTAATATCGATGTCACGCGACGCGAGCGGCTGGACAAACACTGAAAATAAATTTTTTTTTCTTATCTTTGATTTTTTTTATCTTTTTATTCTTTTATAATTTTTCATTTTTTAAAGTTATTTAAAAGTTGATGCCAATGTCACTGCGACGTGAGCAACCAGATAAATATTAAAGAGTAAACAAAAAAACTATTTTTTATTCTTAGATTGATATATATTTTTTAGAAAAAAAGGAATGAAAGTCTAAAATGGGTGTCATTCGACTTGAGCGGTCGAACAGACACCAAAGAAATGGAAAAAAATATGTTTTAATGATTAAAAAAAATTATAATAATAATAATTGATAAAAATAAATAAAAAAAACAACTAAGAGTGACAAAAATTAGAGGTGTCTATGTGGGTGGTGATGAGAGAAAGAAAGAGTGTAAAGAATGCTTTTTCTCTTTTTTTTCTACCTCCTTCAGTATAATTTTTTTAAAGAGAGATAAAAAAGGAGGTGTGTGTGAGAGTGGTGATGAGAAAGAATTAGAGAAGAATAGAGAATATTTTTTTTCGGTCCTTTTTTCATATGACAGACTGTGTATTTATACTCACGCCTTACAATATCAATGCGATCTCAACCTTAATTGTTATAAACAATATAAGGAAGGAATTAGTCATGATAGCAACACATTATGGGAATCAAATCGCAGTATATCAGAGTACAAAATCAATCAAGATCAATAATATTGATTCTAACCGTCCACAAATCAGAGAAAAAAATCACTCCCAATTAGTAATATTGATTCTTACCATTTGAAGAGATATTGATTCTCATTATTACAATCATATCACTAATTTCTCTTTCAGGAACAAAAGGTAGACCATATGTTGAGTTGTTGGACTCATGAAGGAGTGCGATAATTAATAATAAATTGAGCTCTTTCTTCTTCTTTTTTTCTCTTTTTTTCATCTCTCTTTTTTTCTTATTTTTTTTCCTAAAATTAAAGTTTGAAAAATCTCTTAAGAAAATTTTGTTTCACATTTTTTTTATTTTCCATTAACTAAAAACTTTTTTTTTCGAAAATAAATTAATTCACCCGAACGAAATTGGGTGTTGACAACTGCCCCTCTTTACTTAGATTTTATTGGATAATATGAAAATTTGACTTTTTCATTTTATCGTAATAAAGTATAAGTAAAGATAAAAACACTAATTTCGTTCGAGTTTCAAAAGAAGATAATTTGAAGATTAACTTGACCATACCAAGTAGAGGGTCTCGGTTTGACACACTAATTCTTTTTGTTTTTTTTTTTTACTTTTTGAAAAAACCAAATTAGACCAATCCCGTTGAGAGGGTTTATTCAAAAGATTCGGTGATCATTACCATGTAGAGGGCCTCAATTTGATTTTATTTTTTTTTGACATTTTGAGAAAAGATTAGAAAAATCCCGAGGAGACGGTCTATATCCAAAAGATTTAGTGACCATTAACGTGTTGAGGGTCACGATCTGACAAATCACTTTGTTTTATTATTTTCTTTTCTGACTTTTTAAAAAAACAGTTTAGACCAATGTCATGGAGAGGGTCTATATCAAAAGGACAGAAATCAATGACCATTGCTTCGCAAAGGGCCTCGATGGAATAAAGAAATCAATGACCATTGCCTCGTAGAGGGTCTTGATGTAAAGAGATCGAAGACCATTGCCTTGCAGAGGGCCTCAATGTGACATAAGAAATCAATTACCATTGCCTCGTAGAGGGTCTTGATGTAAAGAGATCGATGACCATTGCCTCGCAAAGGGCCTCGATGTGACATAAGAAATCAATGACCATTGCCTCACAGAGGGTCTTGATGTAAAGAGATCCATGACCATTGCCTCGAAGAGGGCCTTGATGTAAGGAGATCGATGACCATTGCCTCGTAGAGGGCCTCGATGTAACATAAGAAATAATTGACCATTGCCTTGCAGAGAGTCTTAATGTAAAGAGATCGATGACCATTACCTCGAAGAGGGCCTCGATGTAAAGAGATCGATGACCATTGCCTCGTAAAGGGCCTCAATGTGACATAAGAAATCAATGACCATTGCCTCGCAGAGGGCCTCGATGATGAGAAAAATCATGACTATTGCTTTGTAGAGGGCCTCGTTGTGACATAAGGAAATCAATGACCATTGCCTCGCAGAGGTTCTTGATATAAATAGAAGGAAATCAATGACCATTGCCTCGCAGGGGGTCTTGATGTAAACATAAGGGAATCAATGACCATTGCCTCGCAGAGGGTCTTGATGTATAAAAGGAAAACTTGAATTTTGCTCATGAAGTGTCGACTAACACCACGTGAATGCCTAACATTTTTGCAATTTACAAAAAAAGAATATCATTGCTGACTTTTTTTCAAATTTCTTTATTTTTTTTGGAAATAATATTCAATGATTTTGTGGAGTATGATGGATGACATGATGTGAATGTGTGTACATTGTATGGTATGATGAAACAGATTAAGAAGACTCTTTTTGTATCTTTCATTTCTCCTTTTTTCATAAATCTAAGAAATGTTGGAGGAGTTATGCATATGCACACGTTAGGAATCATTGATGATGTATGACATGCTATGATTTTCTTTTTAAACCTAGATGATGATGCATGCATGAATGCGTGGATGCATGGGTGGGACTCATGAGACTCTTATTAGGTTTTTTTTTCATTTTTCCTTTTTTCATAAATCTAAGAAATGTTGGAGGAGTGAATCATTGATGATGTATGACATGCTATGATTTTCTTTTTAAACCTAGACGATGATGCATGCATGGATGCGTGGATGCATGGGTGGAATTTGCTTTATTCAAAAAGATGAATTACTCATGTGTGCATGACTTGGTATGATGTATGAATTATTCTTTTGCCTTTTATTGAAATCAAATTCGAATTGGTTCTTATTTCATTGTTATTTCTAATTCATGGAATCATTCTACTTTGATATTTTTTTACTTTTCCAAATCATTTCTTTGATCTAATCTGCTACTAACGAATCATTTTTTTTATTCATTCTTTTGAAACACTATTTGAATGACACCCATGAAATTGCCAAGGGCTTGAAAAGGCTTGGATGAGGTGATGAAGATTAACTAGGTAGTTGCCTCAATTTGAATTGGTCTCGGGGCACAAAATGTGTCTGGGTTTTCCCTAGTTATTGATGATATGAAGGAAATGATGGGCACTTCAAAAAGTTGCCCCTAGTGTGAGAGCCTAGGATGGTCTTAGGGTGCAAAAGTGCGTTTGGCTTTTCCCAATTGAGGATATTGAAAAATGACGGGGTCTTCATAGGATGCCCCTAATGTGATCACAATCTTCAATGTAAATAAATGCCGAAATTCAAAATGAATGATGGGAATATATGAATCACAAACAAAGTGACTGCCCCATTTTGGGTTTGGGATTGATAAAGATGGACTATGTTAAGGTTGGTCAAGGTTTAGGCTTAGAGTGGAGGCTACTGTATGAGCAAAGATGGAATTTCATGAAGAATGAATTGAAAGGGGACAACCCAAATTTAATCAGATTGCTTGATTGCCCATGCTAATTTTGAAGCTTTGGAAATATGTCACCCCAAAATAAATTGCCCCAGTATTTAAAAGCAAATCTCTGAACACACTTTTTTAATCTTTTTTTTAAAATTTTTTTAAGAACAAACTTGTTAGCAAATCAAAATTTTCCTCTAAATTAAAACCTTCGAAAGATAACAACCAATCTTTAATCTGTGTCGACATTATTAGGCTTGTATTATGGCCAAGGCTAGGGGTATGGAAGTAAATGATAGTAAAGGCCCAAACAAGTGATGTGAGGATTGTTTCAACAAGGATCTTCGAATAATGTTTCATTTAGAATTTGTTTGACTTCTTCTTGTTCACCTTTTTTTTTCTTTCTATATTTTGACCTTTTATTCTCATTCTTTAAACTTTTGCTTTTTTTTTCTATATAACCATATCATTTCTTTCTTTTTTCTTTTTTCTTTTTTTGATATTTTTGTATTGGTGAACTACCAGTCAGATGAAACAAATGCAAACATTATGTCAACCCTTAGTGTGAGGGTGACCCTTGTTTAGGATAATTTGAAAGAAATTTGTTGAAAGGCTCAAATTGGGTAGCAAAGGATAATTACTTATATTTTTTTTGGATAAAGAAACATGGCCACACATCATTTCAAATCATGGTTGTTTATTCTCAACAAAAACTTTAACTCAGAGGAAAATAATCTAGTTCATGTGACAAGATGTCCCTTGTTTTGTTCTTTTTTTTCACTTTTTTTGTCTTATTTTTGCCTAAACTATCCATCAGAGTTTTTAGCCTAGCTAATTATTCTTCATTTTTTTGTGTTAAGGAAGTTTCTTGTAATCATTTTTAAGATATGTGTCCCCTTTATGATAATTCTCCATGGAAAAGAAAACAAGGTTTATGGTGGAAGAGAGATGGAAAGGAAGATATATTTGAGTAATTTCATGCATCCAAAATTAGATGGGTATTTCAAAAGAAATGATAACAAACAAAATTTTATTTCCTTATTAAATCCACCGATTTGACCAAAGAAGTTTTATTATGTACTTATTTTTTATAAGAAATATTCCAAGAAATCGATGACAAGAAAAATGAGAAACAATTTGAATTTATTTTAGTGCAAATATTTTTGTTTTAAACTATGAACATGGTACCATGGATGACCACAAAATGGGAATGCAAATGCATGTTTGTGCATCGCAGAGCACTTATTTATTGATATGCTAATGAAATGCATGCTTATACCTTAGGAGACATTTTTTTCTCTTTTTTTTTTTTATAATGGTGTGATTGTGATGAATTTATTATTATATACAAAGAAAGGTGAGGGTAAAGGATGCAAATAGTCTCCCTTTAGTGCCTTTATTTAACATGGGTTTAATGCTTAAAGTTCTAAGAAGTTCTAAGGGAAAATATATGTGCTCACAAGGATAGTTTCCTAATACCTAAATATCAAGGTCACTAGAGTTATGGCCCACTTCATGGAATTTCCCACGATGGTTGGTAAACAACAAGAAGTGGGAGTACCAATGAAGCAAACAAACTCTAGTTGGGGTTCTCACAATGACCACTTAGGAAGTACATCCATTGTGACACTGCTACACAATTCCCTCTATTTATAAGCAACTTAGACCCAGGTATAGGGCCCCACTCATGTAATGAATAAAATGTGTGTGTGTGAAGGGAGAACACAATGTATACCCAAACCCACACTTGGCAATTATTCCAAATACAAAAATAAAGAATAATATACACATACAATTATTCTAAATATAAAAAAAGATAAAAACAGATACCCAAAAAAAATGAGAAAGAAAAAATATGAAGAAAAACCACATCAATTTTGCACATTCAAATAAATGGTCTGACTCTCTAACATCCCCAGTGGAGTCGCCATCTGTCGTAACCGAAAATCGCGACGGAACGGCGAACCAAAAATTAAAATTTGCAAAAAATAGAGTTTGGACTCGCCACCACAGTTATTATAGGAAACTATAGAGTTTAAAATATTTATTTTCTCCAAAAATAATAATAAATGAATTTACAAAAGAAACAAAAATATTTTTTTAGTTTTTTGGGCCTGACGAGGATTAATCCTCGCTCCTACGTATCTCCATGTGAATGGAGAATCAAGGTTACGTAGTTCTTTATGAACAACTATTTGGAAAAATATTTGAAAAATAATTTAACTTTTTTAATAATTATGAAAACCTTTTTATTTAAATTTTTAGTATTATTTTAATATCGATGTCACGTGATGCAAGCAGCCGGACAGACACTGAAAATAAATTCTTTTTTCTTATATTTGATTTTTTTTATCTTTTTAATCTTTTATAATTTTTTATTTTTTTAAATTTATTTAAAAGTGGATGTGAATGTCACTATGACGTGAGCAACGAGATAGATATTAAAGAGTAAACAAAGAAAACTATTTTTTGTTCTTAGATTGATATATATTCTTTTAGAAAAAAAGGAACGAAAGTCTAAAATGGGTGTCATGCAACACGAGCGGTCGAACAAACACAAAAGAAATGGAAAAAATAATAATAATAATAATTGATAAAAAAAAACAAGTGAGAGTGACATACCTTCAAAAATGTTCAATATCTTCTCACCTTTTCTCTTTTTTATTCTTTGCCTCCTTCTCTATCTTTTTTGTTTTTTTTTTCAAGATAGATAAAAATGAGAGGTGTCTATGTGGGTGGTAATGAGAGAAAGAAAGAGTGTAGAGAATGTTTTTTTTTCTCTCTTTTTTTCTACCTCCTACAATATATGTTTTTTTTGAAAGAGAGATAAAAAAGGAGGTGTGTGAGAGTGGTGATGAGAAAGAATTAGAGAAGAATAGAGAATATTTTTTTTCGGTCCTTTTTTCATATGACAAACTGCGTATTTATACTCACAGATTACAATATCAATCGATCTCAGCCTTAATTGTAATAAACAATATAAGGAAGGAATTAGTCATGATAACAGCATATTTTGGGAATCAAATCGCAGCAAATCAGAGCACAAAATCAATCAAGATCAATAATATTGATTCTAAGTGTGAACAAATCAGAGAACAAAATCACTCCTAATTAGTAATATTGATTCTTACCATTTGAAGAGATATTGCTTCTCATTATTACAATCATATCACTAATTTCTGTTTCAGGACAAAGGGTAGACCATATGTTAAGTTGTTGGACTCAGAAAGAAGTACGATAATTAATAATAAATTCGGTTCTTTCTTCTTCTTCTTTTCTCTTTTTTTTCATCTCTCTTTTTTTCTTATTTTTTTCCTAAACTTAAAGTTTGAAAATTCTCTCAAGAAAATTTTGTTTCACATTTTTTATTATTTTCCATTAACTAAAAAAAAATTTACTTTTTTTTTTATTTTTTTTAAAAATAAATATATTCACCCGGACGAAATTGGATGTTAAGAGTACACCATATAATCAGATACCAATGTATCACTCGGATAGGAGAATATCACCTTTATAACCAAATGGGATAATTATTGTTATGAAATTATGCCTTCAGCCCTAAAAACGATGAGACAACCTATCAAAGGCTCATGCACAAGATCTTTTAGGAGTAGATAAGCAGGAGCATAGACATGTATGATGATGATACGATGGTGCTAATTGTCAAATTAGGCTTAGTTTTAGGGTCTAGGAGCACTTCATTTGGGAACATTATTATCTGTGTTTTTAGTTTTTAATTCATTTTCATTCATTCTAATAAAATTCTAAGTTTTGTAGAAAATATGTGAAAAAGAGTGTTTTATAATGATTTATAGTTTAGTAGTTTTGAGTCTTTAATATCAAAGATAGTATAATGGAACTTAGCTCTAATGTTATTTAACCCTTTTGACTTTCCGTAACTTAATCTTTAATTGGGTTTTGAAGTGGAGTTAAGAGGAGCTTTGAAGACTTAATGAAGTTTGAAGTGTGACCAGAGAGCACAAGAACCTGTCAAGCCAAAACCAACATGTCAACATCATGAGGTAACTCGCTTGGAGTGGTCTTGGCTACACCTGGACTAATTCATGGACTACACATCAACATCAAGTTGTTAAGAAGTCTAAGAAGTGGTCAAAGAAGGAATCTAAATAGTTACAACTATAGATAGTACCTAGGAGTAGGGTTGGACATATTTGTTAAACTATACTATAGTAAATTGTACTATATTAAACAAAAACTATTTAGAATATTAATTGAATTGTATTATAAAACAATTTAGTTTTAAAAAATTAAACTTTTATTAAGTTAACTAAGTTAACTATTAAACTATAGTAAATAGACTCTTGATATGAAAGAAAAGACTAAAAAAGTAAAGTACCAACAAATAAGATATTGGTTTTCTGTTTTACGCTTTGCTTTTTCACATTGGAATATTTTTTTTACTTTGTTTTAATTTTTTCTATACTATTCATAATTAATTTATTAAAAAAATTATAAATTTTTGTAAGATCTTATTTTTTATTTTAAATGAATTTTATTATGTAATGTTATTTTTATATTATAATTTTACAAAAGTTGTTTTCAACATTTAAGTTGTGTCACAATTAACATTTTTATAATTTTTTTATTTATATTAAAGCTTTCTATAACTTAAAATGTAATTAAAATATTAAAACTAATATAATAAATACAAATATCGGTATTAACGTATTTTTTACAATGTAGTATTACATTTTAGTTTTACAATGTTTATTATGTTGCGTCAAATTTATTTTAGAAAATTCTCAAAATTAATATTTTTTTTAACATTTGTTTTCATTAATATTTGTGTGAAAAATGTTCTAAAAATTTTATGAAGTTCTAAAATATATTTCGTGAAGCAACGAACCAATAACTTTTTATATATTTTAAGAATTATTTAAAATAAATTCTCTTTAAAAAAATTAACGCCACATAATAAATATTTTTAAACTAAAAAATAATATTACATAAGATTTTAAAATAAAAAATACGTTAGTACCAATATTTATTTTTATTATACTAATTTCAATAGTTAAATTATGAAAAACTTTAATATAAATAAAAAATTATAAAAGTGTTAGTTGTCACAAAATTTAATTTGTAAAAATAACTTCTGTAAAATCATAACATAAAAATAATATTACATAGTAAAATTCATTCAAAATAAAATAAGATCTTGAATGAATTTATAATTTTTTTAATAAATTAATTATAAATATTTTATATTTTTCTCAAAGAAAGAGTAAAGAAAAAAAAATTAAGACAAAATAAAATAAATATTTTAATATGAAAGAGAAAGAATAGAACGTAAGACAAAAAACACATAAGTCTAATTCTTATTCTAATACCAATATTTTATTTGAGGTATTTTGTTCTTTCAATCTTTTCTTTCACATTAATAACCTATTTACTATAGTTCAATAGTTAAGTTAGTTAACTTAATATAAGTTTAGTTTTTTAAAACTAAACTATTTTATAATACATTTCAATTATTATTATGAATAGTTTAGTATATTTTAGTTTAATATAGTACAATTAACTATAGTTTAGTATAGTTTAGTAAATTATGCACAGCCCTACCTAAGAGTCCTAGTAGAGTGTAATATTCTCAAATTCATTATATTCTTTTCTTTTAAATATATTAGAGTGGGAAGAAGAAATGGAGCCCAAAAACATTACATTTTACAAAGTTCATAGTTTTGGATATATTTTCTTAGATTTGGGATAGCTTTTGTGAATAGGATAGTTGAAGACTCAAGCCACAATGATGGAGGAGTCTTAAAGGATCTTCATCGTGAATGTATTCTAAACTTTCCATTTTTCTGTTCTTAATAAAAGTTTACCTTTCTTTTACTATTTTGGAGTTCTTTTAATATCTACAATATTGTTCTTTACTTTCCTGTGACTTTGATCCTGTCTTGCTTTTAGAATTCACTTTCATGGCCTTCAAAACTAGTTTTTTTGTCAATACCCTTTTTTTCTCAAACCCATTTTCATGAGACTTGGTTCGTGATTTTCACCCTTATTCTTTTCTTGGTTTGGTTTTTGGATTCATGATCAATGCCAAAATAGTGCAATGTCACTAATCTATCCAATTCCTTTGAATGAAGTGATTGGTGTGAAGAGATGAAATTCATTGATAAAGATTCATCTTTTTTAGTTCGCATTTAAAAAACTCATTTTCGCACTTTACAACCTATATACGGTTTGAGTTTTAATTTCAACTTTTTTTCATGTACTGCTGTTTTTACTCATTTTCTATCATTGTTAGCATGTTCCAATTCATAGTTTTAGGATTATAAGCATAAATCATCAAAAACCCAAAAAGTAAGTATTTTTTCCGCCTAAAGATCTTGATTCAATTTCAATTGTGATATATGTTATTTCTTTATTCCTACACTGGTTTAAGCATTCAGACATACAGTGCTGCAGAAAATAACTAATTCATAATCATAGATTGATGGACGAGATTGATGGTTAAAATACCTTTTTGGTCCCAATTTTCGTCAAGTTTTTTTAAATAAGTCTTAATTTTGATTTTGTGTTCAAATAGGTTCCAATTTTCATCAATTTTGTTCAATTGAGTCCTTTTTTGCTAACACCGTTTAAATTATTAACGACCATGAACACTGACTGCCATGTGTCACTTCGTGGTTCTTTTTTTTTAATTTATTTTAATTTCTAAAGCTTGAATAAATTTTTAATAATTTTATAATTAAATAATTAAAAAGCTATAAATTTAATATATTTTATTTATTTTTCCCTCAAGTTTTTTCGTTTTCTTTCTTCCTCTCATTTTTTGTTCTTTCTTTCCCTCTTCTTATTTCTAAAGCCTAATGTGTTCACTTGAGAAGATGAATTTGGAGGAGAGTGTGAAGATGAATTTGTGAGTATTTTGAGTAGATGGATATATGTGTTTTTTTAGTGGATTTAGAGAGTAAAGTAAAATTTGGAGATCAATTTTATAACGCTCTTTTAACTTTGAGAGAAAGGGAATGATTGGATTTGAGTGGATTTGAGAGTGGATTGTATATTGTTTTTTTTAAGCGATTTAGATGTGATAATGAGTGGATTTGGAAGTAAAGTTTATGAGTGATTTGATTGATATGATAATTATAAAAAAATATTTTAATAGAAGTAATAGATATATTACCATATTGTCCTTTATATAAAAGTAATATAAATTGATATTTGTATGAGTAACAGTTATTGTCTTAATTTTTATAATACTAAAATTGTAAAAAAATAAATATTGCTATGGGATCGGATATGCAGAAAGTTGGATTGGATATCTTCCATGGCTAGATTCGTTCCATCATCAAATGGGATTAGATCCCTTCTCCACAAATACGTGGATTGGTTCCAAAGTGCATGGATCCCTCTCCACAAACTTCTTGCGAAGATTGATTCCAATATCCATGAATCAGATCCCTTTAGAGGATAAAAGGGTATTTTCTCAAACAATCCCTTCAAATCTGCTTAAAATAAACGAGATTAAAAAAGTAGTGCATCCTGCAAATTATCACTTTCACTCGCTCTACAATCAACTCAAACAAACTTAATTTTCACCTCCTAATCCATCCTACCATTTCCTTCCAATGAGGAACTCGAGGATGAGGTGGCTGAATCAAGTGAAAGTGAGAACTTGAATCTCCTTGTTAAGAGGTTTGGTAAGTATCTCAAAAGGAAAGGTATCAAAGGTAATCCCAAAAGGTATACTTCCAAACACAATGAATCAAACTCTTCTAATTTTACATGTTATAACTGTGGAAAACAAGGACATATTAAAATTGAATGTCCAAATGCTAACAAAGAAAAGGAGAAGAGTGTTGATAGGAAAAAGGATAAGAAGTCAAAGGAGAAACGTGCGTACATTGCATGGGAGGACAATGATGATTCAACAACAAGTAGCTCCTCACAAGATGAGACTGAAGAAGCCAACTTGTGTCTCATGGTTGGTTATGAGTCATCTTCCTCAAGCCAAGTAAGTTCTCTAGACTTAAATGACTATAATCAATTGTTGCATGATTTTGAAGAGTTGCATAATGAAGCAAACAAGATTTTTGCATTAAACGATTGATTGAAAGGCTTAAACAATTGGCTGGAAAACAAAGTTAGTCAATTGGAAAAAGAAACAGCTGATTTAAAAACTGATTTTGAACATTTGGAAATGATTTACAGTAATTCAACCGACTATTTTAGAAATCAGTCAGCTGAAAAATCCTGTGAAGGCTGCACAGTTTTGAAAAATCAAGTGAAATACCTTATAAAGAATTGTGCAAGCTTCACAAGAGGAGAAGCAAACTTAGAGGTTGTTCTTGGTTCACAAAATTGTGTATTTGGCAAAGCTGGATTTGGTTTCAATCCTTCTTTTCAAAAGAAAACCAAGAAGTTCTCTAGTTTCTTTTCTAAAAGCATGCCAAGTGACATGCCATTCATTTCATGCAACTATTGTATGCAAAAAGGTCATGTTATTAAGAA
>Ga0214542_1007102_pt1 | contig 19786 bp, 13 predicted proteins | sample CNSS1metaG_FD_160096 | JGI IMG/M metagenome (GOLD analysis project Ga0214542, IMG submission 160096) | Root nodule microbial communities from cowpea collected in UCLA plant growth center, Los Angeles, California, USA - CNSS1 | ecosystem: Host-associated > Plants > Roots > Nodule | place: USA...
AACCCAGAAAGGATATAAAATCAAATAGTAAATACAAAATATTACATCATAAAGAGTAATGAATAATATGATTATCAATCATATGAGTAATTGTATAAATCAATGGACGACCATTAATTCATAACAGGAACAACTTTTTTTTACTCAATTTTAATCTACCACTCCAATTACTTTTATATCATCATATCATATCACTAAATAAAATCAATAAATAATTAAAAGATGATTTAAGAAAAAGGCGAGGAAGATATGAGAGAGTGAAGTGGCATAAGAAGGTGAGTTTTACAGTTGTTTACATGAGTCTAAAGCAGCCAAAAGGTACCCAACAAACCGGCCACAAATCCAGCCTATTTCAATACAAGGAACCCAAAAAAGTAACATTCCATGGACAAATAATAGCCGACAGACACCTATGATGCCCCCAATCACATGGCCAAATCTGTTATCTATGCCCAAGATCAGTAATACACAATTACAAACCAATCTACATATATTTTATATGTTAAGTAACAGTTAGTAAGCATTATTATTATTATAAGTAAATCATGTATGCAAGGGTGATCTCCAATGAAGATCCTGTTGAGGGTAGTCTCTGTTGAGTTCTTTGGGGGGTATGAAGCAGTCCATGGAGAGGCCTTGGACGTTGAATGCAACATCATCAATGCTCCACGACTCTTCCAACCGTGTGATGGCAGGGCCTGTCTTCAGATTGTCCCCGAACCTTGTGATCATCACGGTTGAATGCCCAGCATGTGCAATCATCACACCATCCACCATTCGGTAATCATCAATTTTTGTTGACATTGTGGTCTCCCAATACGTGGGGTGTGTCCCAGGGGATTGAATCCTGGTGAGGTAGGAATCCTCTAGGTGCACCAGTAGACCATTTCTCTGGCTGAAGTAACCAAATGCAACGTGCTTGATCATCTCAGCAGTGTTGTCGCTCCGTTCAACCAGCTCCTTCTGATCTGCTGAAAGCTTTAGCACGAAACAATCCATGCCTGACATTTCTTTTTCTCCCATGTATTGCGCCGCGGAGAATACACCACACACTGCCAATGGGTCCAGTCCCTACAACAATAGTACAAGTCAATTCTGGTTTAAGACTGTGGCTCTCACACAACCAGTCACTGCCAATTTGCCAAACCCACCACCTTAAGATGCCGATCATGTCAAATCACCTACTTCTTCATGCTAGACCCAAACCCACTTTTTCCCCCACAAACTACTTTTTTTTTTTTCCCAACTCTGGTTACAGAATGAATTTCGAAATTATGTTTGCAATGTGGTGGTTAACACACACAATAAGATCTTAGTAATCTTTGAAGACTTTTTTTTTATTTTTTTATAAGAGAATCTTGAATTAAGTAAGTCGTGCCAAAACAATCACACATGGTCATCATCATAGGCCCCTCCATAAATAAGAAAAGGAAACAGAGGAATGTGGTTAGATGCAACAAATGAAGGGAATTTAGTAGGAAAAAAAGATCCATTCGTTATATTGGCCTGTCATTTGTGGAAAAATTGTTCCGAGATTAATTCAAATGAACCATAACCCTCAGCAACCAGCATTCGTGAATTTTGAAAAGAAAATTCAAAAACGTTAATTTAATTAGGAGTGGTGCGTATCATTTACATCAGATATTTCATTTCTAAAGTGGCTTAAACATTCGTAACTCTTATTTTTCATAGCCAAGGCTCGATCAAGAGCCACCGGAATTTAAAATTCACTCTCACTAGATTGGGACTCGGATCCGATAAACACGACCAACAACACTATCGGAATTAAATATCAACAAATCTTACTTACTACCCCGAAACAAACCAAGGACACGCCACTAATTATAATTTATTAAGACAACAGGTAATGGACAAACTATTAAACAATTCAGATTACTAAAGTTTATGATCTTCCCAATTTTACTTTTACGTTTTGCATGACCCCGATTTCAATTTTTATTTAATTATATCTTTAGCCATTTAAGATGGATTTGATTTTAAATCTTTAAATATCATTTTAATTTTTAAATATATTATATATGAGAGACTACAATGATATTTCAAAACTATCTTTAGTCCTTTAAGTTTAGTATTTTAACTGTTAAAATCATTTTTTATTTTCAATTTTTCAGAGGTTATCCTTTTCAGATTCATCTTGATAATACATAAAAAAGAAATAATAGATAGAACATGAAGACATGTAAACTTAAAATTAACGATTGAACTTGCCTGAACGGCGCGTCGAAGGGGACGGACGCCGCCTTTGGCGGCGTGTGCGCCAATCCAGGGGGTGTGGCGCCAAGCGACGGTGCCATCACTGCCGGCGACAACCTTCTGAGCTGCGACGACGAGCTCAATCTGCCACTTGTCGGGGAGCATTTGCCATATGACAAAGCAGCCTCTCTCGGAGACCCCGGTGTTGCCGACGTCGTCGACGACCCACATTTCGACCTTGCCGGTGGCGAAGACATTTCTGACGGTGGTGTGGAGGTTGCGGCAGCCGGTGGCGGCGGTGAAGTGCTGGATGATATACTGAGCGGAGGAGGAGAGCTGGTTGAGGGGGGCGTGGGGTTTGGAGTGGGGAGGGACGGGGAAGAGAGGACAAGCGAGGACGCTGAGCAAGATCTTGAGGTCAGGTTTCTTGTGGAAGAAGTGCGTCTTTATCCAGTTCCAGTTCCGCCATTTCTTGCACGACCTGCTTCTCTTCTCTTGTTCGTTTATGGGTTCTTCCGATAATGTCGCCAAACGACCCATCTTCTTCCTCAGATCACTCTCTCTCTCAGATACACACAAAACAGCAGAAGCTGTGGAATGGGACAATGTATGTAAATGTAATGTATGCAATGCAAACACACTCCCACTCTTTCTTAAAAAGGAACACGACAGCTTCTTCACCTTCTAAAAACACACGCATGAGAAGTGCGTGTCTGTGACACACCATCCACCCAACCCTATCAAATAAAAAATCTAAATATAATAGCTATTATTTATAGACCAAAATATATTAAAATATAAAAGAAATAAATTTTAATTTTCCATCTAAATTTAGGAAATAAAATTATATTTAAGTAGGTGAAAATACATATGGTGTATATTAAGGATCGTAGTTGTGGGCACGCATGAAGTACGAGGAGAAGTAAGAAGGAAAAGTAAATAGAATCGGTGTTGTTGGTTGGAGCAAGTGACATGGTTCTTGAAAAGGGTTTTGACTGAGTGGAAGTGTCGCAGGTTATTCCATGCCTTCTTTTTCTTTTGATTGGAGGAAATCCACGTTCCTCACACTCTTCTCATCATCTTGTGCTTCTCACGTGCTCCGCATCTTTTCTCACAATAGTGATGGAATAGAATGAAATTTTAACAATTACTTTGGAATAGAATATTAAAAAAGTAAAAGAAAAATATAATAGAGTAGGCGCGTGGGATTTGAAGTAAGAGTGTGGTGGGGTGGTGTATTTGGTAACCTTGAGGAGAAGAAGGAGCTTTTAAGGGAGGCAATGGCTACAATGCAATGCAATGCTGTTGACGTGTCCACATCCTCTACCATTTTCAATAATTCCTTTTCTGGTAGTTCGGTGCCATTTTCATTTTCTTTGCTTTCTTTTGGTTCCTGATTTTCTGGCAAAGATTTTAAGTATCTTCAACTCACGCACTAATGTAATGTGGTTGCACTTATTGTTCAGAATTTTGGAAATGAAAAATGGAGAAGCTAAGGCTGAAAGAAAATAGTGGGACAGTTCCAAACTTCATTTCTTAGGATACATATTTTAAAGCAAGGTAGAAGTTGCGACTAAAAATGGAAGAAAAAAAGTTGTTGACCAAATACATATTTTGGATTATGCAATTCATTTCATCTATTAGCTGCAAATCCAATGCGATAGCGACTTCAATATGGATATCCAAAAATTCAGATAAGTTTCTTCTGGTGAAAATTTGCATTTTTTTTTCTATATTGTACTTAGTTCAAATTTTAATTAAATAAATATTTAGATGATTGTGTAACTTAAATTTCTTGTAAGAAAATTTAATATCACTGCTAAACTGAGTGATAAGAGTGTCTTGTGTTTTTATTAAAACTTACAACATGATTCAGATTAAAAACGATTTTTCTTCTTCTGACTATACGAATTAAATATGTTTGTCCTAGAAACCAAGAGGGTAGTTTTAGTCTGTAGAATGGCTGACTTTTTATGACATGTGTGGCCCACACACATTTAATTTTGTCGTATCTTCCACTTTTATTATTTTTCAATTAGCTCAGATTTATTTATTCTCTTGGCAATAGTGTCTTTTAAATTTAGAATTATATGATAGACTACGATATTTTATAGTGTGAGACAGTTTTTCAAATATTATTTATTATTTTCATTTTAAATTTCTTTCATTATTCAATCTTTTCAATTTCCTTATTTTTTAAATATTTGCAGATTGAATATATTTACATTAATTCTTTTTTTAAGGTATAATTGACTGCTTGAATGCTCTTTTGTTAATAAATTTGTGTTGATATATATTTATCTCGTTAAAGAGTTTATTTAATCAAATCAATATTTATGCGATAAAGTTACATAAATAGTGTCAAGTTAAGGTTTTAAGAGAGAAAAAAGACTATACATATTAAAGTACTAATAACTTATTGGTCTAAGGGGTTCTAAATTCGGTGTTAAGATTTTAAGTTTAAGTATTGTGAATTAAGAAAAAAAAGTTATAGTAAATGTATGATACAGTTAAAAAACAATTAGAGTACAGTAAATCTCATGTATAAATTGATAATCTATGATACAATAACCCTTTCCATAACTGTTCATGATAGGTAAAGGAAGGAATTTGTTTGAGAATGAAGGCTCCAACCAGAGGTTCGGTAAATTATTTCAACGTTTTCTTTCAACACCTCGTAATGTTTTGCTTACTGTGCGGCAAAAATACAATTCATAAATGTATTTTGAATTACACAATTTAAAAAATCTGTTTAATTCAAAACACATTTTCAGATTGTACAATCCAAATACTTATTCAGTAATCTGAAAAACATTTTTAATATAGATTTCAAATTATGTAATGCATAAATCCTTTAGATCCAAAAATATATTTAAAATTATACAATCTGGACTACATATCTAAATTAATCCAAAATATATTTTTAAAACGCCTAATTAAAAATTAGGACACATGGGCAATTTAAACTTTTGCAACAGTCCCTGAAGCTGCATGAAAATACCATAGGGATAGAGAAAGAAAGAACAATTATTTTGTTCTTGAGAGAAAGAGGCACAAGATAAATAAGGCAATAAAATCACTGGCAAACAGATGGAGGATGTGGCATAATTACCACAGAGTCATTTAAAAATGGTACATACAAACAAAAAATGCCATTATCTGGTATGGCCAAATTCACTGCGATTATTTCATATCTCCTTTTTTCTTATGACATCGTGAAATTTGTAATGAGGGAATCTCAATAGTTTTCCTAACGTTTTTATGAGATTCGGTCGTAGGAGATTGCCTTTTGGATTAGAATTTTACAAAACTTGATTTTCTTCATAGTTTGGACCATATAATAAGTGCAACATGTTATCCATCGGTGGCCAAACATGTGAATTTCATAAATTATAAGCATCAATCCTTACATAACAAAAAGACACTCAAATCCATTATTGATTTGATTACTAGATTCAAAACCCAAACCTATGTAGTCCTTAAGATCCATAAATGAAATGTCCTACTTACTGTGAGTCCATTCCTCCTTTGAATAAAGCCATTGAAGTGATCGAGTGAAAAAATGAATAGACATGTTAAGGAGATAGGGATTTATTTATTTATTTTTGTTTCTAAGCTCCGTAAGTATACTACCACCGAGTGCACCATAATATTTCGTTGCAAAAATCCTCAACAGAGAAAAAATATCCTTCAATTTCTGTCATCTTTTAACTAAAATTTTCATACAATAAAAAACGTAAGTGCTGGTTGACATATACCCAGACTGGGAAAAATAAAGATTACCGTAACATGATTAGTTGATAGAGCAGCCAAAATAATGTCTATGAATCATTTTCGCTTCGAGTTTGAGTTCTGTAAGTGATCTCCAGCATACTTGATAATAAACTGGCCTCGGACAAGATAGATTAAAACCGCTGACACAGGTACACAACATTTGCTTGCAACAAATTTTTGAAGGGAGATCGTCTTCCTTGCCCTGAAATTATCTTCTTTACACTCCTATAACATTTCCTGCAAACCTAGATAGAAAAGAAATTTCGTTCATTACTGATTATTTTAATGATGCATGCAATACTCAGAAGACTATGTGGATTATAAACTCCGTCCATTTCTACCCGACATAGCACCAGTATATATTTACAAACACAAATGAAGCAGATCATGTGGATGTAGAGTGCTATTCGCATTACCAATAAAGGTACATGGATCCTAGTTGTTTTCAATCCTTCTGTGCAATTGAATACCAAATACTGCATTTCTCTATCATTCTAACATGATTTATTTCTCAAAAAAATTAAGATAAACGTACACACAAATCCATACAAGCAGAACCTGGCTTGAGTGAGCAGAAATGTAAATATGTAAATCAATCAAGTTAACTATTACATAACTCTCAAAGAGATGCAACCATACCACCAAAATGTCACTATTATCTAGTAGACATTAGCCAAAAATGGTGAAGCCTGTTGGTATGGCATGGTTAATAATGTCCACAGTTGGTTGCTACTTAGTATCTGCAAGTTTCTAACTTAAAAGAACTCTGTTCCCTTTACCCAGTTACGTGAACAACTAAAAAATAGCACGACAGATATCAGAGTTCAAAATTTGACAAAAAGCACATCCAATTATCTATCAACCTAAAGCAGAGACGCAATAGCAAGTGATCATCTGGCTTCCGTGAATATTTACAGTTTATAAAGAAAATAGCCCCATCCACAAACATAGCTAGAAAGCAGAAAGGGATTTCCACTCTACCGCTGAACTTTTAAGTTCAGATCTAATTTATTTTTAAGGTTCAGATACACAATAAATAGGTCACCCAGAGGGCATGAGTTAAAATAGTTAAAAACAACATAGCAAACTACAGGCATGTTCTACTGTTACGGGCAAGACATATCAAACAAATATTAGGGTCAACACAGGTTCCTTACAGTGTGATACATAATAACAGAACCAAGCAATCAAGCTAGTTACAAGTTAGTAAGGAGCAGAACTACTAACCGGAGGAGGAAATAAATTATCTTTGAAGAGAATACCCGTTGCTCGTATCATACAAACAGAATACAGCACCAAAAAACTTATTCACTCGCTTCACCCTCGCAGAGTTCATCACTCGATTCACCCTCACAGAGTTCATCACTCGTTTCAACCTCTTCCTCCCCAGAATCCTCGCTTCTTAGCTCATCATTCTCCACCAACGAATTGTTGTCGTCATGTTTCAATGACCCATCCCCGCGATAGAGAAGCCCCGTCTGCATGACACGGTAGAACTTATCTCTATGTCGGACAAGAGGGTGCGGGTCAACCAGTTTCCCACTCTGGTACCCTTCCCTGAGAGTAATAGTGGTCGTTTTACACTTCAATGAGAGGTAAAAAATGCCGGGATACCGGGTGAAAATCCGGGTAAACTTGTGCGGAAGATTCAACTCATCCCTCAAGCTCCTCAAGTAGTTCCTCTTGGTTTTCTTGTGCAGAGTCAAACTCAAAAGCTCGTGCAGAACCCCAACCACGCGCTTCTCCATCAAATCGCTGTTGGGATCAATCTTGGAGGAATCAACATAGGGAGAAACATAAGGCAGCTTCTGAAACTCATCCATCCACGTCATCACCTTCTTCTGCGCGCCGTAACCCCTCGGAAACTTCATTGGAAAAGCCAACGCGGATTGTCCCCGCTTGAATTCCCGGTAGTGGGTCCCACACTCGTTTCTCTGCTGCAGCGCGGACACAGCGTATTCCTCGGGCCATCGTGCTAGTTTGAGCGAAGCGACGCCGTTGGACTTGACGAATTGGAAGTCGTTAGGGAAGTTGGGGACGAGGGTTTTCTCGAAGGAGTCGGGTAAGCCGAGGTCCCACTTCAGCGAGTGGAGGGAATAGAGTGACAGGGCGCGTGAGCGGGTCATCATGAGGAGCTTGGAGAGGCGTTCGACGGCGTCGTTTTGGTGAGCTTGGTGGAGGGCGAGTTCCTGGGAGTGTAGGAAAAGTGCAGTGTCGGTGAGGCGGAAGCAGGGAAGAGAGGGCCAGCGCGGGTGCGGGAACTCTTGAAAGAGTGTGGGGTAGCGGCGGAGGAAGCGGAGGACGGGGACGGTGAGGCCGAGGAGCTTCTGCCAGTCTGCCACAGATTTCGCCGTGAGGAAGGCGGTGGAGGAGCGGTTGATGGCGTCTTTCAGGAGGCATGCCGCTTTGAGATCGGTTTCCTTGTCGATGACGTGGTCGAGGCTTCGGTTCTTCACCCATTTCAAACGGACTTTCACTATGCCCCGCCATTGCTGCTTCATCCACGGAGTGACGCCATTTTTGTTCATCTCCCAACCTTGCAACAATCTTCCCCTAACCCCTCTTCGTGTTCGGCCATCATCACCGTCAGCCAATGGGCCCTCACCCACTGTCCAATAAAACATCGGCCCAAAATATAAGGCTTACCGGCCCAACAAAAACCATATTTTTTATTCTTGGAATAATATAAGCTTTATAAACATCAATCATCCTGAGGAGAAAAAAAATGTCATAGATAATGTTATTTTTACAATATATATTTTTATTATAAAAAATTGAAAAGCATACCACATCCTCTTTTTATTAATCGTGAAAGGCTTTCAATCTTAAAAAAGGTTAAAAATATAAAACACAATGAGTTATATTGCAAAAATTTTTTCTCATCACATTTAAGTAAAAAGTGAGATTCATAACATTTTTATTCTCACCTACTAAACCACTTTTTTTTTTCTCACCTTCTTCCTCATTTCTTATTTTTATTTCTACTAAACTCATCCTTAAAATCAATTTATAAAGCTAGAATTATCTTTTAATTCTACATTTAGATGCTTATTTTGAGAAATACATGTGTACTTTAATGTATCATTTTTCTGGCATATCCCGACAACAATTACAAATCACAAATTATTGAAAGAACAAATCACAAATTATTAAAAGTACAAACGTTGTGTAAAAAAAAATATTGCAAGTACTTTTTCTTACGTCGAACCATACACATTTTAAATTTGTTGTCGGTCTTACGAATATTAAATTTATTCTTTTAATGCCTGTTTGAACTTCAACTTATTGATCTACAATAATACATGATCAAAATTTTCTTCAACTTTTTTTTTCTTATCAAAATTACTTTTAAATATAACTTTGTTCTGTATAAGATATATAATAATTCATGTAACAGTTCCTTTTTTTCAATATCTTATATTAAAAAACTAAAACCCTAATTGAAGTAAATTTTTAAAAATTTGAGTTTTTTTTTTATAAATTTTAATTACAGTTAATATCTCAATTTTTTATTTATTATATACTGTTTTCCCTTATCTTTCTTTATCTGAAAAAACAGTTTGAATTCCATTATGATTATGATACATGCATGTTTGTTATCTCTTTCTTCACTGGTATGGTGTTGCAGAAAGATGAGGGATCTTCACAGTGTTGTTGTGACCATATATGAATCAATGCATGCTCCTTTCAATTACTTTCCCACAAAAATAACACAACCCTATATCATTTAGATGGTGAAACCCCTGTTGGAAAAGACTACACAACAGTGGAGATAGTGTCTTATTTCAATGCACTCAAATTAAGGTAAACAAAAAAGGTTATTATTCTTAAACAAGTATTCATAAGTACACAAAACATGAATCTAGTACTTTTGTGTGTATATACAGTGACTTGTTCGACTTCTCATAATTGTTTATTGTTTATTAGTTGGTTTAAGTTCCACAAAACCATTTAGAGATATATGAAACAAAGATCGAAAAAGGTTTAGTCTGAATTTAGGGTTAGGGTTAGGTTGAATTGAGCAATTATATAAGAAGCTAAATGTATAGCTTTCATTCATACACATTCTTTACTACTATAAATACCCACCAAATGCTCTTACAGTGTACAAAGCCAATAACTGAACCTTTCCAAAAGAGAAGATGAGAGGAGGGAATTGAAGAGAGCTAATTATATCATGGCATGCAGGTTTAAAGTCCAGGCGATGAAGTATGATTCACTTCTTTAATTTCCTTCTGGTTATTATGTGTTTAATCCATGTATTTCTAACAAAATTTGTTTGAGATGTAATTTCGTTTAAAGATAAAATTAAATCACAGAGTATGTAAATAAATACAGATTTTATCGTATAAATTAATTTTGTAAAATTAAATTAAAGTCCATTATGTTGTCTTTCTTTAATTTCTCTGCTTCCAAATTTTTCAACTTCAAATGTTAGAAATACAACTATGAATTTTTCTTGCATAGAATAGTTCTCATGTTTAATCAGATGTCAATTGTCCATGGAGATAAACAGATAAATTTCTTTTTTTTGTTCATATGTAACTTCTTGACCATATGCTGTGTACACCTAAGAAAATTCGTACTTCCTTGAGTAGCGACTGTGAGAGAAATATATAGATAAAAAAAGATATGTAATTACACCAAATATTACACTATCACTGATAAAGAAATCCAGTGATTAAGTTGTCTAATAAAGAAAATCGATCACTGTTAGAAATATAGTTTGGGTATTTTAAATTGAAAGATATAATATAATTTTATACGAAAACATCTTATCAAATATTTATCACTATTATATGTTAATTTTGTTCTTTATTATTGCATATTTTCCTCATTATAAATAAAAATATTCTTCTGTATTCACAACACACAAAATTCAACACGAGTTTCTCTATTCTCAACATAGTACCAGATAACATTTATGATGACCAGTTTTGTAATCTTGTCGATAATCGACAACTAGAATTTGATAACATACATTGTCAAAATCTAGACGTAATTTTAACTTAATCAACACCATACAAACTTACAGAGTTTTTTTGTCTATATCTTACAATGAGTCGGCCACAAGATCATATCATGATTACTCCATTCACATCAAGATTGGTCCATTCTTTGAATTGCATAAAAAATACAATGAATAACAAAAATTTTGCTTCAAAAAAGAACATGCCTTAGTGGATGAACAAATAGCTAGAAGTCAATTTTACCACTGAAATTTATTTTCAGTAGAATAACTCTAATTAATATAACTTTCCCAATGCTCATATGGTTTCCTTGAACCATAACTCCGCTAAAGTAGACCAATACAAGTAATATTTTTCGATTGAATTTAGCCGCTATAATAGGAAGTGTTAAAAAAAAGAACATGCATGACCTACATAAACCATTTCAAGTGCACAAGACACATTGTTAAGGAGAAAAGTCGAGAACTAAGGGAAAAACTAAAAACCAAGGGTAGAAATCAAGAACCAAAATGCTAAAAACAAGAAAATCCAAAAAGGAAAGCTTTATAAAAATGTTGAGCATGCATATGCTACTAAGAATGGATAATGCTCAACAATTCACCCTACATGGTGTTCACGTAAGACGTATACTACTTTTGAGTAACAACTATAACAGCCAAACTCATTTAATAACTTTTTGATTGAACAACAAAAGTAATAAAAAATTACACTTAGGCGGTAAAATTAAATTAAATCTACATATTAGTATTCTCGTAACCACTTTCTATTTTATATCAATATAACATTTTGAATTTGTCAGCTTTATGATGATCATTGCAGATACAAAACAGCCTAAACTCTGAATATTTTCGCTACAGTAGTGAGAGATATTGAAAGTCCCAAGCTCATTATCCACATGAACGGAAGGGATTGAGAATGGGGCGATTAGTTAACTGATACATGTATAGAACCCAATGGAAACGTACGAAGAAAATTTAGTTTATAAGGAAAACGATTGGGCAAGATATGGGCGAAAATAAGTAAGGCATTATCATAATTTTTCTATGGCAAAGTTGACATGATACAAAGCAGATCATTTCAAGGCCCCCCACAAGGAGATACCTGGGAAAAAGACAAAGGTATGATCTACCACTTTTACAATAACTTATCAACCAAACGTTTCTTTCGACCTTTTTTCTTTGTGTCTCTCTGGATCTGACCTACACAAAATGAAAACATCGTCAAGACGTATCAAAAGACCGAAAAAGACACCAACTTAAACTGCAGTACTGAGCAATACGTATCAAAAGACCGAAAAAGACAAAATAAACTACAACCAGCACTTCTGTAAAGTGCAGTCAGCAATACAGCAAAAGGGTAAGTAAAGCAGATGCAAATACGTATCCTCCTTATTATGGTGAAATTTTTCATCTAAAATCATTTAACTTAACAATGTCAACATGCCGAATGGAAATTTTTCAATACCAGAGGACAAATTTTCTTTTGGTATCAGATACACTGCAGTATTATTTTATCAATGCATGCATCGCTTGAAGTTCTTGGGACCAATAACAAAAGACTCCTATATCAAACTATTTTGAACTTCAGGCACTTTCATCATCTCTCCCTTCACAATTCCCACTCTTTCCCATCTCTCAGCCAACGAAAATGAGCATTCCTCTAAAGTCATTTGCTGCCCTAATCTCAGCCAAGGAATCATCTATTATTTCTTTTTATACTTCAATGTGTCAAACAGCAAGGTCATGAGACCAAAATTACATCAATGTTGGCGTGCTCATTCACATTCTTGACTTACTATACTTTGTTGTTAAGATCACCAAAAACACTTCAAAGTGGTAAGGTAAATCTCATTCTTCACTCTGTAATCAATAGTCTTGCACATAGAGGAAGATCGAAAATATGCCTAGTACATGGATTAATAAACTTACATATTGGTGTTGCAGTTTCACCAACTTAAGCATGAAGCTACCAGTAAATATGCCTAGTACTAATTACCTACAATCCGTAGACTATAGTGGCAAAGGTTCTTACATGGACAGACAGATGTAGCAGTAGAATTGTGTTTGGGACAACCCTCATATCGAGAGACTGATATAATGGCAATAGGCTTTAAGGAGCTTAAAGAAGCTATGTCTACTAGAAGAGAATAGAAATTAATAGAAAGAAATAAAAAGAAAATATAAACAATTTAGATCAATTACTTTTAAATCAAATTTAATTTTGTGATAAAAGCGAACAATGCAATAAATAATGTAAAATCAGGATGCAACCAGCTGTATAACTAACTCTTTATGAATTAAGTAGTAAACTTCAATTCACAAGTATGAATATAGGCTTTCCAATACACATTTTGAATTTCAATGCTAACAGAAAATGAGTCTTAAGCTGTTCATTAATTATGACAGAATTACAAATGCCAAGTTGTTGATCTTTCCAGAAAGATGATAACCACTAACACTAATCAAGCACAAAAGAAGAAAATATAAAATAATAATAATAATAATAATAATAATAATAAGGGAAGAGATGATGGCACCTGAAGTCATCGCCTAGATCTATTCCTGCAGCAGCGAAACTCGGCTAACAGAGCTATATGATCAGAGGACCATTCAGGAGAAGGAAGTGCTGTGTCTTTCCTCAAATTCTCCTCATCCAATAGTTCCAACAATGACTCCACAACCAATGAATCCGCTGAAACCACAAAAAGACATCACTTCATAAACTGTAAACAAATGACCAGGATGTTAAGTTGATCACATTAATTACATCATTGCAAGATATCACACCTGTGTAAAATATGTAATCTAGAGAGCCAATAAAATCTCTGGTTACATTAGTGAATAAAGGTTCATTTGTTGCATTGTCTAGTCTCCGTTTATGCTGCTCAAATCCAAGACCAACCGTTCTTGCAAAGGATGAATAAGCACTGACCTAAAATTGAGATAAATCCACAACCAGAAAAGAAAAAAAAAACAACTAAAATCAGGAACAACCATTTTGGGGAAAATACATAATATATAAGCAATTCTTCAATACATTACCAGTGGCAACTGATGAACCAGCTTGCTGTGAGGACGCAATATATTAAGTGGGTCAACAGCTAAATCAGGATGGGATGGGTCTACCTTTCCCATTGCAAGAAGTGCATGAGGAGCACTACAGAAAAATAAGAAAATAACTTTAAGAAACAAATTATTGACAATAATAAAAGACCCTTGCAGAAGAAACAAATAATATAACCAGAAAGTAAACAGACCTTCCTGGAACTGAATTAAAGTCCCCACAAACCAACATTGGAATGTCTGCACTAGCAGCAATTTTCTCCAATCCTTTCAAAAGAGTGTGCACCTAAAAAGAAGAGGAAATTCATAAGTGTCATGTTCCAAATAAACACACTATTCAATATGATGAAGCAAAAGAAATTACTTACCTGCCAGAGTTTGACATCCTTTAAATCTTGATGAACATTTACATGGGTATTTGCCTAAAATCCACAAGCAATATATGACTAAGTAATAGAGATTGTGTTACTAAAAAAAGTAATTTAACCCAAACTCACAAAAAGGGACGAGTGAAATATTGCATATCTTTATTTGACCTAATGATGATTTAAACAAAAAAAAGGAACTAAACCATACACGCATTAAATTAAACATTTAGACTTAATTTATGTAAAAAGAAAATCAAGAGTTCTTGTATCAGAACAACCATCATCCTAAAAATAATAAACCAAAAGCTGCTTAAGACAAAAAGCCATAAACAGATATTACAAAAACTGTTATAACAATGCATGACTAAGAAGAGAGCACCCTGAGAAAACAAAAGGCATACAACATAGATATAAAGTATACATCATGGACCTTGAAGGTAAGAGAATGCAAGACCATCTTGGTTGAAACAAATAAAGAAAAGTAAGAGTTTACCACGCAAAGAAGCTGTCTTTTCCCAGGATTGTCAACAGGCTGGTTAACTTTTGCTTCTAAAACAACTATTAATGCAACATTATCCTAAGAATGTATAGAAAACGTGGTAAGGACTCCACAATAAGAGAATCATTATTTCAAAGTAATATGCAATCTTTAGTGCAATAAGCTACCTTAACCAGTCTATTCAAGGCAGTTTTCTTCTGAGTGGTTGGAATCACAGCATCTGTTAAAGACTGTGCAGCCTTATTAAATTCAACCTGCAAACAAGCAGATATCCCTTTATGTTGTGTACAAACCAAAGAGAACAGACATACAGTGATACACACAAATTTCAACCTCGTATTTTTTCACATGTGAAAATCTGTCCCTACGGAAGAATGTCGCACACCCATCAATTGTATTAACGTTGCCACTATATACCTGCAAACCGACCATAAATGACTTAACATCAAAAAGGAATTTAAAAAAACGATGAATCAAACCATAATAAATCAGAATACTATAACAACCTCATTTGTTTTCCTTTTGTAAAGACCATAATAGCCATGTTTGTCCAGTTCAGGAGAAAAAAATTCTTCATAATGATCACTTTGAACCTGGGAAAATATAGATTGCATGTCACGCAATAGAAATTATTAGAATGTTGAATATAATGCATTCTAAGTAATGCATTTACTAGAACATCATACCACTTCCAGCAACAACAACCCCAGCCCCCAGCCCCCCAAAAAATTGAAATCCACCCATGTAAAAGCATGGAAATTTAAGCCCTAATTATTTAAAATTCATTCAAAACCACTAGCAATCAACATTCAAAATAAAATATTACAATGAGCTACTGGTGGAAACCTTGTTTCATGTCCCCAAGTCCATAATAAAGCCTTATTATATAAACCATTTGAAATTGAACATGACTATCAAAAGAAAACTTGGAAATAAATGAGTTCAGGATCAGTAGTGTTATTAGAAGTAGTTTATTGGCCAATAAAATCATAGCCAAAAGAGCATTTGCATACCTCTTGAAGACAAATAATATCAGCACGGTAAACAACTATTTCTCGTAACAAATTTTGCCTGCGATATGGCCAGGAAAGAGCCCATGAAGGGCAGTAATTGTATAGATCATTTGAGGCATATGAATCAGACAATATGTTGTATGATAGAACAGTAAATGTTCCTGATGATGTTATACGTGCATCAGCATCCAAATGTCCCATCCCCTCAACATGTATTATTCGGCGTGGGCTAGGCGAGGGGGCAGGAATGACACGGGATGTTAGTAGAGTGCTAGCATGCCCTACAGTAAGTTTAGTCTCTGCATCAACTACAGCACACTCAAATTTAAGGACATGACCAATGTCATCAGCTGTTGGTGTATACGTCTTGGATCGTCCAACTTCAAACCAAGTTTCACCACCACTTCGTTGAGTAATGGCAGCTGGATACACGGGTGCAGACCCGTTTGTCAAACTAGCACTTGATGCAGAGGAAGATAAGGTGGTACTGATTGATCCAGATCCAGAATTATTAAATCGCCCAAATAACTCTTCTTCCTCATTTCCATTTTCATTACCTGAACTTGCAGCACGATCATGTAAGACACGGTGATGCTGCCAAGCATCTGAAAAACACTTTGGAGTGCAGTGGTAACTTTTGGCAACAGGTATCTTAGCCTTTAGACAACCAAGGCACTGCAGAGTGGCCTGCTCAGATGGATGTACACTACAAACAGCAACCTTTTTATCACTCTGTACACGATACCTTGCATAGATTACCAAACACGTGTCAAATGACAGAAGCAGAAAAGGTTCAATACTTAGATCTGCATCAGCTCAATCAAAAAATTACATAAAGGTAGTAAATGGGGATCAAAGTGCAATTCATAATCAAAATTATCAAACGATTATTTAAGCAAAATCCACCTAATAACATTAACAAAACTCTTTCAATAGTTATCCAATTTAGGGTAATAATGGAATAACTTTGATAGTTCTATACAGGTCCAAACTTCAAAAAAAAAGGTGAAAAAACAGATAACACCAAACACATCATACTAAATTATGAAATAGAATTACATCAAAGCATGTATCAAGTAAACACATGACTAACATTATAACTGGACCAGATACATTAGGCAATGTCTATTCATCAGCAAAAAACACCAGCAGAGATGAGATGCCATCCCTGACAGATTGATTAAACCTACTACACACATTGTCCTCTCCTACACACATGAAATCGCAATAATCACATACAAATTGATGGAAAGGAAATTCATTATTTTGCATTGGGAGCTTCTGAATAAAACTTTACTTGGATAGTGATTTATTGAGAAGGTGGAATATGTTATAGCATTCCAAATGCAAACTAGTTTGTGAATGAAAACCTGCGCAGACTGATACTTCTAAAGACTAGAACCAAAAACGAAATATAATCAGGCGATACATCACAGCCTAATAGAATTCAATACTATCCTTGAAATTTTGAATAATAAAATCAATTAACAACAATGAATAAGCAAAAAAAAGTCTCACGAAAATAGTAAAGGAGACAGGACCCAAGTAACCACGAGACCACCAAAGAAAAATAAAAAGAACTTCTTTCAATTATAATCCCCTGTCTCGATATTTTTTTCTCAGACTTCTACTTCAGTCATAATGCAACACGGAGACATCAAAAGACACAAAATTAATAGAACTACCTGAACTATCCCCTTAATTGATAAGGCAATAATCAAAACTGCTGGATAACCATAATGTGCTTAATTTAATCACCACAAAATATACACTAAAAAAAATTGAAAAGTCAACCCAAATAGGGCCAAAATAAAATACAAGTAAACATTGAAAGAGAGAGAAAATACCCTGCTAATACACACTCAACAACAAGTATCTAGGAGCATACACACTTCACTCTTGTCTTTAGTAACACAAAATTCAAAAGCACGCAGACATTGAAACTCACATATCAACCAACTAAGAGTAACAAAGAAAAATCTGATAGACAACGAAACGCCACTTAGGTAACAAATAGGAACCAACAGTGTTGGGTAGGAAAAAAACCGATAGAGAATTCAGAAAAAGAAAAAAAAAACGGGGGGGAGGAATGATAGACGAGCAGAACTAACCACTTGTAGCGCAAAAAATGGCCGTCTAACGGGGCGGCTTCGGGGACATCGTCGGTGGTAACGGTCTTGTCAGGTCGGCGTAGGAGCACGTAAGGCGTGAGCTCACAGCCTACAATGGGAATATCAGAAGGGAGGTGCACGCGCAGCACGCTCAGCATGCTTCACTCTTGGCAATCGTCACCACACTGTAACCCTATCAACCACGCCTCCGCCGCAACACCACGCTCGCACCTCTCGCGGAGCCGGATTCCGGCCGGATCCGCCATTTACTTCACCCCAATACCCGCCAGCCTTGAGGGACCTGCCCAATCCAAACCCTGTTGCGCAATCGGAACCACCCCCGGATCTTGCAGGGAAAGGGAGGGATCGAGATTTGACGTTCTTGAGAGAGAAAGTTGGGTTCTAGAGAGAGAAACAGAAAAATAAATAATATAAGATTGAAGATATTAGGGTTTTACAGGGGAGTGGAACTAATCCCTTCCCTTCCGCTTCTTCCTCCTTGTTTTTTTTTTTTTTTTAATTATTGAGACCTTGTGGGGAGAGAGAAAGAGGATCTATGGGTTATAATTATGAATACATTATGACTTTGTTTTCTCTTCTTCCTATTTTCTCTGTATACTCACATTTTATTTTATTCCATTTTTACACTCACATCATCATAAATCCATATATATTATAACAAAATATTATAATATTTATAATACTTGTTTTAGGAGTTTAAGCTCAGGTGAAAATAAGTTAAGCTTTTTGTGAAGCAATTAGTACAATTGTACCTACAAAAATAACATCTATCCTTCCTACTGTAAACATCCATCTATGTTGGAATCGAATAAAGACAGTGTTGTCCTTTTAATTCATGTGATTATTATTAATTTAAATATTTTTTGTGAAGTTTTAATTGTTAAATAAAATACTTAAATATGTTTTTATTTTTAAAAAATTATATTTCTGCTTATTTTTAGAAAAAAATGTTATTTTCAGCCATCAATATTAATTTATGAACTTTTCGTTTTTTAAGAATGATATATAGTGATTGAAAATATGTTAATACAATGTTCATTCTTTTTAGAAAAAAATTAAATACGATTTTGTCTCTCAAGTAAAATTTAAAATTAGTTTTTATTTAAAATTTTTAATCAATTTAGACTTTTATTTTTAAAAATGTACAAAGTTAGTCGTTTTATCTAAATTTTGTTAAATTTATTTAATGTTTGAAATATATTTTATGATCAACTTAACCAAATTTTATTAAAATGACTATATTTAAGTATTTCTAAATATAAATGACTAAATTGATCACAAATTTTAAAAATAAACTAATTTTAAACCTAAAAAACCAAAAACATTTAATCATTTCTTTTAAACATGACTCAGGTCTCCCGATTTATAATCCGATATCAAAGTATAAAATGAAAGAATATTATATATATATATATATATATATATATATATTATATATATTTTTGATTGGGTTCAATCTCCTACTCTAATGGGATTATTATGCATTAGGGTGTGTTCACTTGAAGGAGTGGATATGGGAGAGAGTTTGAAGATAGATTTGTGTAGATTTGGATAGATGAATTTTTGTGTTTTTTTGAGTGGATTTAGAAAGTAAAGTGAGTAGATTTGAAGATAAGTTTTATAAAAGTTAGTGAAAGATTTGATTGATGTGATAGATAAAATTAATTGTAAAAATAGATAAAATTAAAAAATTACTAAAATACCCTTAATAAAAATATAATTTTGTAATTTAATATTATAAAAATAACTATAAT
>Ga0214542_1007104_pt1 | contig 19778 bp, 8 predicted proteins | sample CNSS1metaG_FD_160096 | JGI IMG/M metagenome (GOLD analysis project Ga0214542, IMG submission 160096) | Root nodule microbial communities from cowpea collected in UCLA plant growth center, Los Angeles, California, USA - CNSS1 | ecosystem: Host-associated > Plants > Roots > Nodule | place: USA...
ATTTCACTTTTTTTTAAAAAAAAAAAAGAGAAACTGGTTGGATGGAAGACGACTTCACACTATAACAACTTAACTCTATTTGACAAAAAAGAAATCAACGAACCTATATTTACAAAATTAACTTTAAAGAGACTCTGAAATAAATAAAAAAAACACGAATGGAAGGTGGAATGAGTTTTGAGCTAGTAATTTAGAGTTTATGATTTTCTTCTATTTATGTTACTTAAAATAGTTATGTAAAGACAATTGATTTTTTTGACTTCTCCATTTGAAAGTAGTACTTATCGTATATTTAAGCATTACACTACTCAATTTTCTCTAAAAAAAATAGGGTTAAATATGTTTTTAGTCCCTCAAGTTTCAGTGAATTTTGGAATTAGTTCCTCTTCAAAACTTTATACCAATTTAGTCATTCATCTTTAGAAATACATGGATTTAGTCCTTCTTACCAAATTTTATGAAGTTTATTTGACATTTTAAACATATTTTGTGATAATATTTGAGTTAACATTGAAGTAAAAATGTTTCAAACGGTATAAATAATTCAAATACTATCATGAAATGCGCTTGAAACGTCAGATAAACTTAACAAAATTTGGCTAAATTCACGCATTTTTAAAGATGAAGGACTAAATTGGTCAAAAGATTTTATGAAAGACTAATTCTAAATTTTACTGAAACTTGAGAGACCAAAAACATATTTAACCCAAAAAAATATTTTAAAAATTCATGTTTTCCGTAAGTTTATTAGAAATCATTAGTTGTCCATAATTAGATGGCTTAAAAGTATTAGAAAAAATTGGATTGTTACAAACAGACCATAAATACAAGGATATAAAAAAGAAAAAAAAGTGTAGAAACTAATACAAATAATAATATTTGTTCACATTCTTATCAAATTGTCCGCATTTTGTCTATAAAATCTTCTGCAGCATGCAACTACGTTCATGTTCACTGTGATCACTTCACTCTCATCTTCTATTTTTTTATTTTCTAATCTACATTTATTTCCCCTCAACAGTTAAATAATTGCAGCTTTGTGTAGATAGGGTTTTGCCTTCTGTATCAATATCTTCAGAATAGTTGTGTTCTTCCGGGGATAATCCATCATCCACTCTTGAAACTTTATATATCACAATCATCGCCCATTCAATCGCGAGTAAGTATATTGGGTGCTTGCAACGGCTTGGTATGCTTACATGACTCCTTTATCGTAGAAGGTAAATTTGAAGAATTTTTGGTTCACATTTGGAATCCTGCCACACGGATCATGTATAAAGACTCTCCGCATATCCCAAATCTTGTTCTTGTTTGTTCTAGTGATGAATGAGAAGAAATTAAAATGAATAAGTTAGAAATATTTGTTAGAATTAATTGACGAATTAATTCTATTAGTGACTCATTTGAAATATTATAATAGGCCCAATTGTGATTTAATAAAATCTAAAGACTTATTGGTTATTATTATGGGAAGTGATAATAAATTAAAATAAAGATAAAGATAAAATAAAAATCAACTTGATAGACGTTGGTTTATAAAGGAATTGAAATTCTGTCTCTGGCCATAAGTTTTTTTCACACTAACCCATCAAAAACATGTGAGAAGAGAGAGAAAAACAAAGAGATAGACTGAGAAATGGTGGTTAAAGAGCACACAAGATTACAAATTTGAAAAACGCATATTTACATAATCTCCCGTAGATCAAAGTTAATGTTCTTTTATGTTTATCGTGTGAGAATTATAAATCTTAAAGATCTTTAATTAGTTTTACAGTATTTTGTGACGATCTAAAGAACGAGACTTGTAGTCATTTCCGTAATCCTCATGGCATTCTAGAAGTGAGCCTGTTTTGCCTGCGCTTGAGTTTTTGAAGGGTTGTTTGTGTCTTTTTCATTATTATATTATGGGGATAATTTTGTTTTTTTGGGTTAAAGAAGAAGTTTAGTGATGAAAAACTTGATGCGTGAGAATGATGATGTTGTGCAAACAAATATACAAACCATTTTATTTGGTACAACATCAGATACAATAGAATAGCCATTTCTTTCCTTAGTTCAACACTGCTATGAAGGTTTGCTGTCAATGGTTTCATCTTCTATTTTTGGTTAACTTTACTTTCTCATTTTCACCACTCTTTTTAGAAGTTCTCCCACATATGAGAACGATGAACACTTGTCCAATTTTACCAATTTTGTAAAGTTGTAAATTCCAACGTTCTGATTAATAGTTTAGTTAAAGATTAAATCAATATTTCTAGAACCATTCTCAAATATAAAATATTAAATTTCGTTAATTTCAAGATTTAAGTGATTGGACAGTTAACACAATATATATATATATATATATATATATATGTATATATATATATATATATGTATATATATATATATATATATATATATATATATATATATATATATATATATATATATATATATCTATATATATATATATATATATATATATATATATATATATATATATATATATATATATATATATAAAAGTAGAATTGAAAAGATGAGATTTACCTATGATATAAAAACTAAGTCAGCAACATATACATACTAGAAATATGTCTACACCAACACCAATGAACAAAAATTTAGAAATACCATAGGATTTTAGGGCTGAACTGTGAATAATGTTACATTTCAACTTACATAATATAAAACTGCATCTAAGATTATTCAAATAGTGTTTGGATCTCAAAATATATAACAAAATTTCAAATTATTATGTAATAAAAATTCAATTGTTAGTAAAAACTTTTAATTTGAAAGCAAAGTTTTGTTTTTAATTATTTAATTTTTCTTTGTTAGTGAATTGTATTGATCACTAGTAAATGTATTAGTCCGTGAATCTTTAATATACACGTATAAACAAAAACTTTACAATAAAATATGCGGGTACGGATAATATATTTTACGGTTTAAGTAATTATGTGTTTAAATTTGTGCATCATTTGTTTGCTATTATCTATTTTTATTATATTTTTAAATTATGATTTTGAAAATAAATATTTCGTATATATAGACAAAAAGTACATATTTTTTAAATTTTTTTTTAATGTTGAAAATAATTAATGAAATACAATATATGAATACAATTTTTGAATAAGTAAAATAATATATTCTTTTCTTTGTTTTCAGAGTATTATCATTTGAAAAATAAACAAAATGAATACTTTTATTGTTTAAAAATAATAATATTGTTATAAAATAAAGCAGAAAAAAAAATAGATGATAGAAAATAATAGACAATGAGAGGATAGGAAACAACTATTTTGTGTCTTTTATAAAGAGTCCTATAGATATAACATGGTAACTCATAAACGATACAAATCAAATAGTTAATATAAAATCTATACAATGAACTATATATGAGCAGGGGCGTACCTACGTTATGACCAAGGGTAACCATGGCTCCCTTGGGTTTTTAATTTTAATTTTGTATATATATTTATATATTTTTTAAATTTATATTTATATATTTATATATTATTTTTATTAAGTTATATGTATATATATATATATATATATTATTTATGTATTATGTATATATTTTTAAAAAATAAAATAAAAACTAATTTTATAGACCTTAGTTAATAAAGCGATTAAGGTTTTGTATATGATCGTAAAGTTCTTTCAGAGCAAACCATTAATAAAGTATAAAAGTAAAAAGAAAGAGAGATTGAGAAAACGAGATTGGAGAGTAGAGAGATCGAAAAACTCATATTCACAAGATCTCCTGAGTTAGTATCTTAGTATTGTAACATCCCGTCATGATATTACGGGTTTATAAATAAAATAAAGAAAAATAAAATACTCAGCACATTTAATAATACCTCATTTTCCCAAAGCGCGGAAAAATTTAAATTGTATTACACGATCAAATAAAGTTTATAAACATCCACTACAATACCAAAATCATAATGTTATAAAATTACCCATCAGGGTTTACAACTGTTTTCAAAAGCAATAAATAACATAAGAGTTTCCCAAGTCGAACCCCTCTCCACGACTAAGCTGCACCAGAGCCACCTGCATCATCAACATCTGCTCCCGTGTACCGCGTACACGATCATCGCCAAACACACGCAGATTGGGTGAGCTTAGCAGATAAATCATATATACAATGCTACAACCATATATATCAACATGCATACATATCACATCACTTAACTTAACTTCCCACATTGTCCTATACTTTTATTCCTACAATCCGACCCCCAAACCAGATTATTCGTGTTCTACATCGTCTAGGGATTACTTCAAGGTGACTTGCTGCCATATCTATCAGCCACAACCGATAGAGCATGTGCGGGGAAAACATGCTGCGGTCCATACACCGCAACGCCAGGTAGAGTTCCCATATACGAACATAGTCTGTATCGTCCCAAGACTACCAAACTCGTCAACCAACAACTGAGGAGGGCAATCTATCTGGACCCATCCGTACTGGCCACAACCAGCACTCTCACACCGACAACACTCGCCAACCCGAGCCACAACTCAAGGGTTCCTCGTGTTCATCCACCATCCCGAGCCACAACTCAAGAGATGCTATTCCGAGCCACAACTCAAGGAATACCACGTGCTTAACCCCTATCCCGAGCCACAACTCAAGGGATATGTTCCGAGCCACAACTCAAGGAATTTCAGCAATCCCACCTTTAAAGCACCATTAGACGCCTCGTAGATCACAAATACACAATCAAAGTTCAAAGCTGCAGCAGTACAAATCGCCTGGCGGGTATCGCGTACCGCCAGGCGCACAGTGCCTTAAAGCACCCTCTGCATTCGGACACCACCTGGCGATAACCTCTGGTCCGCCAAGCGCCACGCGTTAAGCTCTTCTCTGGAATGGTCAATCTCGCCTGGCGGTTTGCTCTATGCCGCCAGGCGCTATACCATAACAGTCCCTGATTTGATCTTTTTCTGCACTTTATCGAATGCAATCCTCCATCTACTCCTAACACTCTTCCAGAAATTGTTTCCCTTAATATTTGTAGTATTACTTCCTTGTAATTGTTATATCTTCCCATTTTCATTGTGTCCCCAAGACAACTTTTCTAAATCATTTGAATCGCTACTCATCCCTAGGTTGAGTTTTTCTCCCAAGTATGTCATTCCTACCTTTAGATTTAACATCTTTCACTGTGCAGTTTTAGACCCTCCCCACTCTTAACCAAATTGAGCTTACCATCATCCCATTTATCTTTCTTAACTCATTATTTCAACTCATATAGATAGTAATTACGTTCTGAATTAGTTTGACACCTAATAGTACCCCAAATCCTCAACCCCCTTATCTTTGGTTTTCCCATCCAATTCACCTACTGATATCAATGAACCATTCCTCTATGATGTGATAAAGTTCCCACCGCCTCCTAACACAACTCAACTCTCTACTAACCACATTTCTCATTCACAAATATGTATTTCCTCGACTCTATTCTTTCCCTTCCAGGGTCACTGAGTTTCCAACACCAGCCTCGTCTCTTACAGCAACAAAAAATTCATAACTCTGAGATGGCGCCTGGCGGCAGATCGCGTGCCGCCAGGCGGTGCATAAATTCCTGGCAATTTTTCCCAGATTTTCTGCACCCGAGACAGGTTCTCTCATTACCTGTATCCTCACTTATCATCATCTTGAGCGCTTCCCCTCCAATATAATAATTCCGGGGATACCCAATATCAACTAGATTAATTTCAACATAATTTGGTTTTAGAAAATTAACAACTATGCTATGGCACCCTACCAATCCTCCATCGTCAACCCTAAGGCTGCATTATCACTGTTCTATTGATTTCCACCATCGATTACACCAAAGATCAATAAAATATAGGTTACATCTTTCCTAAATCAATACCCCCTTGGGTTTTCCCCGATCAGAACCCTTCCAGGACACTCTAAAACTCGAGATCGAGCCAACATGGTTTGCGTCGCCTGGCGGAAATTTATCACCGCCAGGCAGTTCATTAGAGAAACCCAGAAATGGGTCATCAGTCTACGTCGCCTGGCGGTACAAGGTCTCACCGTCAGGCGGTTCCTCCATGAAACCAGAAACAAGCACCAAATGATATGAGCCGCCTGGCGGCTATGTATAGCCCGCCAGGCGATTTCCGGCAAAATTCCAGAATTCAGAAAAATCACAGTATAATCATAGTTCATGCATTTTTATCACACATCTATTAACATTTCATGCGAGTACACAAATTTAACGTGGGAAAACTCCCCTAACCTGGATCCTTTCGCTTAAACTTCAATAATTTGTAAGGTTCCCCCTTTGATCACCCACCTTCCTTGCTTCCTCACTATTCAGCACCGCAACCCTCCCTCAAATCTCACAACTCTCATATTTTCGTGCTCTCTCTCTGGTATGCTTCCCAACTTGTCAAACCTTAGCCCTTAAACTAATTTTCCTTTTTAAAGTGTGCCTAAAACTAAGTGATTAATCCCAAAACGAAAATGGCATTGAATAGGACATAATGTGCCATTCAACTCCCCCCTACGGCTGCCTTTCCAGCCTCCTTTGGCTGCCCACTCACTTAGGTTTCCTTTCCACCTTTCCATATTCACGTCAAAGCCAAAAATGCCAAAAAATAAAGTTTAATGTAAGTTCTCTAAGGCTTGAACCCATAACCATGCAATCGCTAAATCAATATCAACCATTTAACCAATTCATATTTCATGCTAGAAATCACAATTCCATCTTCATAACATACCAGAACATGTTTTCAAACCCAAGTCCTCTCGCACAATCAAAGTACTCTCAACCACATGAGCTAGTACTTTTCCACATCATACCAACCATAATTTAATGTCATAATTATTTCCCCTCCCTCATTTATTAATTAATTAATTATTTAATTAATTAATTAAATTCTACGATCTTTCAAATATGATTTATGTATGTTAGATTTATAATTATCTCATTACTATATTTCTTCTAAATTAAGTTTTCCCTAAACTAGTATGAAAACTAATTTGATTTTAGGGATTTTTTTATGACATTGGCATGAACCCTAATTATATATTTCCAAATTAGTATTACCCTACATTATAAAATGTTGAAATTTTATGTTTTCCACTTCATATAATGAATTAGTTGAATAATCTTGAATTGGAATAGAAATTAGAATACCTATTTTGCATGAATTCAATCCATTAGAAAAATTAAAAATTGAGAAGTGTGAATTGCGGTATGAGAATGGTTTAAGTAAAAAAAAATAAAAAATTTTTTAATTAATAAATTATATATAAAAAATATAAATTGGCACCGCTCAATTTTTGGTCCATGTTCCGCAACTGTATATGAGTAACTGTAATATCAAGGATGACAAATCCAAAATTTTGTCATATGATTTTTTGATAGAGTTTGTCATATGATTGATACTCATATGATTCCTTTTAATTTAAAATATAATTAGGAGTAAAATATAAATATGATATATATATATATATATATATATATTAAATAGGCAAATTTATTTATATATTATTATTATTATTATTATTATTATAAACACACCGTAACTTTGTATTTTTTTTTTTAGAAAATAAAAATATTGTATTCATATAGAAAAAAAGTAAATAGATTGTAATATATTGTGTTTTTAAAATAAATTAGTAAATTGTAATATGTTCTAAAGTTAGTTCTAGTATATGATTAGTTTTTGTGTGTGTATATATATAATTACTTTTAATATATGATAAATTTACATAATTTATTTAATTTTAAAATATAATAGAAGGAAAAAAAGAAATTATATATAGAGAATATGCAAATTCTATTTTATATATATATATATATATATATATATATATATTCTAAATATATATATTCTAAAATATGTAAAATAATGATAAAAGAGTAATTAATGATAAAAAATATTTTTTGTGATTGATATATTATATGCAATCATTTGACATGTTATTTAAATGATAATTAATTTAATATTGAACTTTTTTTTTCCTTAAGATTGATTTATTAAAACAAAAAATAATTAATTAAATAGATGTAATTTTTTTCTCGTCACATGCAAAACAAATCATATAAATTATTGAGCTTCCAGTTGTTTACTATAGCATGATGAGGGTGAATATTGTGTGTGCATAAATACCATTTTATTCTCAATTCTTTTTTACTTTTCCACTATACATAAATAATAATAATAATAATAATAATAATTACAATAATAATACTAATAATAACAATAATTATTATATTATTATTATTAATTATTAATTATTATTGTAATAATAATAATAATAATAATAATTTATTTAAATTATATATCACTACTAAAAAAACTCATATTTCCTCCTAATTTTGTTTTAATTTTTTTTACAGGAAATACTTGCACATTTTGTTATAAAAAAAATGATAGGAAATTGCTGTCAATTTTTTTTATAAAACATTTTTCGCAACAAATTTTGTAGAAAATACTAACAAACTTTATAATTTTGTAAGAAATAATTATCCACTAAGGTTGCCAATTAAGATTCTTAAAATAAAAAATAGCAGGAAAATGTTTTTTCTTACAAATTTTTTTAACAAATTTGCAAGAAAATTCACATAAAAATTCTCATGTAATATGAGAATTTTTAGTACCGTATCTACGATCTATTTCAACTTAATTTCTACCAATTTTATTTTATTTAAATTTAATTTCATCAATTTTAAATTATAACTCATTTTATTCTAACATAATTGACATTAATTACATTTTTACTTTAAACTACTTTTATGTCCAAATGTAAAATGATAATCTTTCATTTTTATTAATTACAACATATTTTTTAATTTATCAAACATATCTCATTATTTATTGAACTTTATAAACTTTCATCTTATATATTTTCCTTCATTTACTATTTTTCCCTTAAATCTAAGCAACACCACTTTTACTCTCATCATCTTCAAATCTATTCAAATTTACTTCCTAAATTCATTTTCAAACACAAACACAAGCTTTGAATTTTGTGTGGAAAGAGGAAAATATTCATTCTTAAATTCTCAAAAAAAATACAAGCTTTGAATTTTGTGTGGGAAGAAGAAAATATTCTTTCTTAAAACTTTCAATAGTTGTTTTAATTGAGTATTTCTTTAAAAGCATTAGTTATCGAAATTAATGCACTATTTGTATTGAATAGTCTAATAATGACATAAATTGGAACGTTTGTATTGGTATGCAGTTAATATTAAATGATCGTTTGTATTAAACATTTAGTGAAAACGTGTGGCACCAACAGATTTAAACATCTCAAACCAACTTCTTTCCATGGAATTTTTCTTCCTTTTTAAACCACTTTTATTTCCGAGTTTTAACAGAATATTTTTGTTGTGTGCTTCTGGGAAAAAGATATATGAAATGAATTATTATAAAAAAGTTAAAAGTGGGAAAGAGGTTCTTTTGGATCTCTTTATTTTTTTAGAAAATAGAAAAAAAGAACGATGGACAAGAGTGATTAGTATAATGTTGTATTGTTAAAATAAATTAGTGATTTGTTAAATTTTGTTGGGTTTGATAATATGATTTTCAATCGTATTTCTTCATCTTCTTGAGAAAATTGAATGCGTGTGGGGTCGACATTCTGTCTATAAAATTTTGCAGCATGCAACAACTTTTCATCTTCATTGTCATCACTTGTTTTACTTCCTGTTTCTCCATTTTTCAATATGCACTTTTATTTTTCTTTCTCAGTTAAATATTTGCAGGTAGAGTAGGTTTTTCTGCATCAATGTCTTCTCCTCAGAATAGTTGTGTTCTCTTCCAAGATATGATCATGGAAATTTTGTCATGACTTTGAAGGATCTCCTGCGATTCAAGTATCTTGTCACAGATCCTGCATTTGTGAAACTTCACCTTCAAAATTCTTCAAAAAAACACTCACCTCCTATTGACCTTTGAAGACTGGGACAAAAGAAGGGATTATGCCATAGTTTGCCCTGTACAAGATTTACTTGACAACCCATCATCCACCCTTGAAACTTTACATCACAAACATCTCCCATTCAACCGCACTTACGCTATCTTGGGTGCCTGCAACGGCTTGGTATGCTTACAAGATTCTTGTATTGAAGATAAATTTAAAGAATACTGGTTTCGGATTGGGAATCCAACAACAAGGGTCATGACTAAAGACTCTCCACATATTCATCTTAATCTCAGCGATTATAAACATCCTTTCAGGTTGATGTTTGGATTTGGGTACAATGAATGGAATGACACCTACCAAGTTGTGCTATTGGATAATAATAATAAGAATCAATCGCAGAAACTGGAAGTAAGAGTTTGCTGTTTAGGAGATACTAGTTGGAGGAATACTTTAACTTGTGATGCTGTTGCCACTGTAGGTAGGCGTAGATGGCGTGAAACTTGTGATGCTTTTGTGAGTGGGACTTTAAATTGGTTAGTATTTCCCAAATCCCGCTGTAGTGATGATGAACGAGGAGGAACTAAAATGAACGAGTTAGAAATATTTTGTTACGATCTAAAGAAGAAGACTTGTAGTTGTTTTTCTATGCCAGATGGCATTTTAGAAGTCCCTCCTTTTGACACTGAGCTTAAGGTTTTGAATGGTTGTTTGTGTCTTTCTCATCATGATGATAATTTTGTTGTGTGGCTAAAGAGGGACTTTAGTGATGAAAAATCTTGGTCAAAGTTGCTGAATTATAAGAATCGTCCTTCAACTTGTTATTGCTGTCGACATTACATGGAAATAATTTGTATGCGTGAGAAAGATGATGTTGTGCTGCTTGCAGAAACAGGTTTGCAAGCAGAATTTACCTTGTGCAATATCAGAGACAATAGAATAAAGGTTCGCCAAATTTATAACGAGAACAAACAGTCTCTTTTCTTATGATTATGTTCAGAGCTTGGTTTTTCCGTGTAGGAATTAAGTAGCCTTATGTTCAGAACTTGGTTTTTGTGGTTCCATTTTCTGTTGTTTGGATATTCAGACTCCCTAAACTCATTTTCTCTTGGAAAATATTTCTGTGTTGGTGAAACAAAGCATTGGCCAAGTCATGAGTTATGAGTATCAGCATCATTGAACTTCGGCATCTCATGAGTAAAATCTTCCGATATTTCTCAGCCTTAGCCTTAAAAGTATTGTAATATTACTTTATTAATCCTGTTACTATTTAACTATTAGAAAAATAACTTCTCTGCTATGATATCAGTAAGATCTTCTATTGAAACTATAAAATGTGCTATTTCAGCTTCACTAACTCCGAAGTTTCACACCATGTGGATATAAATATGATGTTATCGTCAGTTAATCATGCTAGTTAGTAAGATTGTTGTAGATAGTCATTTTCTTCACTTATCATTACATTTCTTGTTTTTATGCCTCATAATGGTGTCACTATAGAATCTCATCCTCAGTAATATTGCATTACAAGTTTATATTAAGCTATTGACATCTGTTTTTAAATAAGATAAATTATAGGTATAAAATTTTATTTTATTTGATGGTTGAGGTAACTAAAGGCGAATATGATCTTGAATGACGGTAACATTTTGTTAAGAAAATGATATCTTCACACACAAACTTTTACAACTTATCTCACAATCATACGTGACATTGACACTTTATTTTTTTTTTTATTTGTTGTGATATTCTACGTTGACTTTGTTTGAATGATAGCGGGAGGGAGAAAGGCAGAAACCGCGAGTATGCGTTATTGAAGTGGAGAGCACTTCGTTCATCTTCCAGAACAGTGTTATTGTTATTCAACCTGTGTTGTTCTTACTGAAATCCTCTTTGTCTGAAAATCCTTGTTCTTCGTTTCCCCACTGTTGCTCTTCGTGGAAACGTTTTCGTTTACCCACGGCACGAAAGGTTTGGTGGTTCGTTGTTGATATTCATTTTGGCGGAAATGAGCCATTTTTGTTGTAGTTTGTTGTCGCGCGTGACAGTAGTGGTGTTAGGTCGTGTGTTTAGTCTTAGTCATCCAAGGAAATGGGTTCGCTTATTGGACACTTAGTTGGTGGTAAGTAAATTTGATTTGTGTGTTTTGCTTGTGATTAAAACTTCTGTTAAAGGGTGAGTTGAAGAATGATTTTTGTTGGAATATATGTGTTTTATAGGTTAGGGTTATTTTTTTTTGTTCTTTATGAATTCATTTCGCCTGGCATTGTTCTTGGATTAAGTAAATGATGTTAATTGTTACAGTCGTGTATTTGTGTAATCTTTTATGTGTTTTCTGGTTCGCTGTTGTAGCAGATTAATTCAATGAGCATACAAATTCTAATTCCATTGTGATTTGGGTGTTTACTTCAAGGTGCATAGTGTAGTTCATTATTATTCCTTTAAAATTTGCTGGTTGCATGCGGTCCCCTTAGTTATGTACCTCGAAGCTTCATTTGCTTAAGTAAAAATGTTCCTTATAATTGTGGAAAAGATATAAATGAAGTCTAGAAGACATCTGCAAACTAGTATGCAAATAAGTGCTAAACCAATTCATGTGATTTGGACATCATCAACCTACACGTGTTATATAAAATTTTGTTTATACTTCCAAGCATTTGCCTTATTTATGCACTTGAAAACTTCATTTGGATAAGTAAAGATGTTCTTTTTAATTGTTGAAAACATTTAAATCAAGTGTGGAATACATGTGCAAAGTAGTGAGTAATTAAGTATTAACCCACTTCATGTGATTTGGACATTATCAACTTACACATTTTATAAAAAAAAAATAATACTTGCACACATTTGCCTTATTCATGCACTTGGAAGCTTCATTTGGTTATATAAAGACGTTCTCTTTAATAAATATGTTCTTTTTAATTGTGAAAAAAGTTTAAACCAAGTCTAGAATACATGTCCAAAGTAATGAGTAAATAAGTGCTAATCCATTTCATATGATTTAGACATCATCAACCTACACAAATTTTATAATAAAAATTAAATACTTGCACGCATTTACAACCTGGAAGCTTCACATTTGGTTAAGTAAAGATGTTCTTTTTAATTCTAACAAACATTTGAAGTGTGGAATACACGTGTCAACCAATGGGTTAATAAGTGTTGACCCATTTTATCTCATTTGCACCTCATCAACCTACATTCATTTTTTTTTTCAGTGCTAGCACGTGGTTCCCTTATTTATGCACCTGGAAACTTCATTTGAATAAGTGAAGATGTTTTTTTAAATGTTGAAAACATATCACTCAAGTTTGGAAGACATGTGCAAGGCAGTGTGGATAATTGTTAACCCACTTCATGTAATTTGGACATCATTAACTTACACATTTTATAAAAAAATTTAATACTTGCACGCATTTGCCTTATTCATGCACCTGAAAGTTTCATTTGGTTGAGTAAAAATGTATTTTTAATTTTGGCAAACATTTAAATCAAATTTGGAATACATGTGCAAACCACTGAGTAAATAAGTACTAATCCACTTCATCTCATTTGCACTTCGTCAACCTACACTCATTTTTTTTAAATACTAGCACATGATTCTCTTAAATACATACCTTGAAGCTTCATTTGGTTAAATAAAAATGTTTCTTTTAATTGTGGAAAACATTTAAATCAAATCTGGAATACATGTGCAAAGTAGTGAGTAAATAAGTGCTAACTTCATGTGATTTGGACATCATCAACCTACATTTTATAAAAGAATTATATACTTCCTCATGCGTGTCTTATTCATGCACCTAGAGGCGCCGTTTGGTTAAGTAAAGATGTTCTTTTGAATTCTGGAAAACATATTAATCAAGTTTGGGATACATGTGTAAATTACTGGGTAAATAAGTGCTAACCAACTTCATCTCATTTGCACCTCATCAACCTACATTCATTTTTTTTAATACTTACACATAGTTCCCTTAAATATGTACCTGGAAGCTTCATTTGGTTAAATAAAAATGTTCCTTTTAATTCAGGAAAACATATCAATCAAGTCTGGAAGATATGTGCAAAGCAGTGGGTAAATAAGGGCTAACCCACCTCATATTATTTGGACATCATCAATCTACACACATTTTATAATTTTTTTATATACCTGAATGTGTTTTTTAAAGTAAAGATGTTCTTTTTTATTCTGGAAAACATTTAAATCAAGTCTGTAATACATGTGCAACATCGGGTAAATAAGTGCTAACCCAATCTCATTTACACCTCATCAACCTGCATTCATTCATTTTATTTTATTTTAAATACTTGCATGTGGTTCCCTTAAATATGTACATGGAAGCTTCATTTGGTTAAGTAAGGATGTTCTTTTTAATTCTGGAAAACATATTACTCAAGTCTGGAAGACATGTGCAAAGCAGTGGATAAATAAGTGTTAACCCACTTCATGTGATTTGGACATCATCAACCAACACACAATTTATACTTGCACGCATTTACGTTATGCATGCACCTAGAGTTTTCATTTGGATAAGTAAATATTTTCATTTTAATTGTGGAAAACATATTAATCAAGTTTGGAAGACATCTGCAAACCACTGAGCAAATAAGTACTAACCCATCTCATCTCATTTGCACCTCATCTACATTCAACTTAAGTCCCAAACCCAAATCCTAAGAGTACTAGGCATGAATTTTTTGTAGACTTCAAATTATATGTGCATACCCTTTAACCTATGTTACCAGTTAGTTACTCAAGAGTTAGTGCATTATTGAAGTCTGAGGTCTAATAAAAGTAATGACATCAACATCATCGTAATATCGGTTCAACTTATTTATAATTGATCCATAATTAAAAAGTTAAACACACAACTACTAATGTGTCATAGTCTTAACACATGCAAAAACATAAATATCAACATGGGTAGGTTGGCAAACAAAGCCCTACAAAATTCATAATTGCAATTGTTCTGATTTTGGTGCTTCCTCCTCGCGTACGTGAAAAATGGACTTCATATAGATTGATTCTTGAAACGTTTCCTTGGTTGATCCCTCAATCGGTGATACAAATTACTGCTTTGACATTAGTCGGTGTCTTCAACAATTCTGTCCACTTTTTCCTGATACTAGTCGACCTGTTCAACAATATTTTCAAAAAATTCAAATAACATGGTCTTCCCCACTTTCAAAAACTTGGACTTCACCTTACTATTTCAACTAATGATTCCTCCTTAAGGACATCAATTTTTTGAACTCTTCCATTGATTTCCGTAATTCAATAATCTTTGCTTCTTGTTCCATAATAGCTTGTCTTAATTGTTCCTCCTCTTATTCTTCTTCGTAAAATGTTGTACCATATTTTTAAAAAGCTTCCTTAACAAACAGTTGACAAAGCTCAATGTTGGACACACTAACATCAATAATAACCTACAATGTTTGACAAAAACTAACTCACATATTAAACAACTCATAGTACCAACCAAAACACAATCCAACAATCTTATGAAATTAAACATATCATGTTCTTATTCAAACAACGCTTAATTTTGTTCTCCGCTACTTTCATATTCATCCAATGCAATATTCTGGGGAACTTTGTGGTGAACTTGCAAACATTAGATTTTGGAATCAAAAAATGGTCAAATGACCATAACAGAAAGAAGTTCACACCAAAGGAAGTACTCAACCATGTTTAATTAAGTAAAAAAAAATTATAATTCAAATGAATTGAACAACAAATACCTGTAACAGATACACATAACCAAGTAATCATAAACCACACCACCCCAATTATATTTCCCAGAGCTACCAAAGTCATTCACAATTGTAAACAATATGGGAAAAACTCTTTCATTACGATTTGGACACAAGAACTCAAATATTCTCAATAAAATATAAAGGCTACAAAAATCCTCCAAACTAAGCTTTTCACTACGTTCTAGTAGAAGATGATAAACCATCTTAACATCAACACTTTTCTTATCATATAACTACTTACAATTGTTTTGTAAATCAACCTCTTGTAATCAATACTTTCACCATCCACTCTTAAACTCATTCCCAAACATATATTCAATAAAGTAAATTCAACAACTTCCTTACTTGTTAAAATCCCCCTTACTTCCAACCCACAAACTAATTAACAACATAAGAAGTGTCCTAGAAACTTTGAGAGATCCTTTCCAAAGGGTGTTCCTTCAAGAAGTGACTTTTGTTCGGCAGTTAACTTGTTATTTAATAAACCAATGTATTTCGTCCGACATGAATGCCAAAAAGTCTACAAAAAAATTTATCATTATACGTTATCACTTCACTTTTTTAAATATAAAATAATTAAAAATATACATCACATACCTTCGTATCAGCCTACTTATCACCACCGCTATCATTGTCATCACTATAATCACCCATTATACAATCCGTATTCAAAAATTAATGTCAACTGATGTCACCATACATCATGCAAACAATTAATGGTAGTCAGATTACCAAACATAATAAGGTTGTTAAATTGTGCATTTGAATGACCTAAATGAATTTTATGACACCAAGAAACCTCAAAGGAAAAATGACATGTATATCATTTAACATATACATCATTGAGCACATCATGGGAAAAACAATTTACTCAAGCAAAGAATATGACACATGGTCAACATACCAATAACATGGATATGTAATGTGCAAATATTATACCATGGGTTGACACTTATTGACTCAAGATTTGGCACATACATTTCTTCATAATTTACTCAATAAGCCAAGCAATCAAAGTAGTCCCCGCTCAACTTGGTCAACTTTAACTAACAACCATATGTAAAGTGAAAATATTATATACCATGGGTTTGCACTTATAAACTATTAACAATCTAAATCATTCATAGTCAACTTTAACTAAGACGGATATGTAATGTTCAAATACTATAACGTGGGTTCATAGTAAAAAACTCCTATTTAACCATACATTTCGATTTAGCATTGCCATTTACTCAGTAAGCCAACCAATGAATATCATCTCTGCTCTACAAGCATGTAAATCTACTAAAAGAAAACCTATGTAACATACTTATGAACAACACCACCGACGACTAAAACGAAACCAAGACTAAAAACGACAACTTGAACCACTTCACACTTCCTAAGGAATCACCAATAAACACCGAAAAACATAGCAGCCCATACATATACAGAACTACCAAATATCAGTCTTACAATACGAACCATTAAATCCTTAACAAATTCACAAAACTAACCAAATAAATCCACCGTAAATAACCCCATTAAAAATAAAACATCAAATAAATAACTCCATTACAAACAAAGCATCAAATTTAAGTTAGGTTTAGAGATTTCAAAACTTACCTCCGTTATCGACGCACTAAGTATAACAACCTTTGAAAAGGAAGAATTCCAAGATGAACACGACTTTCAACAAGAGTGACTTCTACAACATCAACAATAATCAAGGTTCAACGTATCGTCAATCCAAAAATAAGAATTTCAAGACATAGAAGAAGAACGGATTCAATGACACAACTACAATGAATAACAACAATAACGCATTAAAAAGTTAGCGCGACATTGATGAAGACGAAAATGAGTTCAAGAAGACCAAGGCACTTCAAAAAGGGTTTTAGAACAACGCTTTCTTCCAATAAATTTGTCTTATAAACCATTTCTGTCTTTCAAAGCGACCGTGGAAATCAATTAAAATTAAAAATAATAATAAAGTGTCAGTGTCACATATACATATGGTTGCGAGATAAGTTGTTATCAATAGTTGCCAGATAAGTTATTATCAATATATCATTTTCCATTTTGTAATCACCTAAAGTCCTACTTCTATGCCTACGGTGGTGGCTGGACAGGGATGAGAAAAAGTTAACTTTTTTTTATTCAATTCACTTTTAGTTTTAGAAAATTTAATTCAATTTTTTTTAATAAAAGATATATTCTAGATTTTGAAGTTGGTCTAATATTTGATATTTGAATATGAATTTAAATTTTAATCCAAATATCTTGGATTTAAAAAAATTCAAAGTAACTCGGTAGAAAAATTGAATTTGAATCTATAATTTATCAATTATTTGAATCTAAATGAATCTAAATTGGACATTTGAAAATTTAGGGTTAAATATGTTTTTGTCCCTTAACTTTCAGTGAATTTTAGAATTAGTCTGTTTTGAAACTTTGAACCAATTTAGTCTTTCATCTTTCGAAATACGTGATGTTTTGTATGTACATTAGGATTGTATTTGAGTTGTTTATACCGTTTGACATATTTTTGCTTCAATGTTAAGTCAAATACTATTATGAAACACGCTTGAAATGTCAAATAAACTTAACAAAATTTGATTAAAATGACTAAATTCACGTATTTCAAAAGATGAAGGACTAAACTGGTCCAAAGTTTCGAAATGGATTAATTCTAAAATTCACTAAAAGTTGAGAGAACAAAAACATATTTAACCCGAAAATATAATCCATGATTACCCGTAAAGCTAACAAGATAACTCAATTGAGCTACCATCCATCAACTTGGCCACTTGAAGATTGTATGAAACAACAAATACAAATTAAAGACGTGGGTGACTGTGAAATAAAATTTCCATCAATTTTTGCACTTCCTTTAACGTTGGAGTTAGATGTTGTTGTACTGTTGTTCTATAAAAATGTGTGATTTGGATTTCTTATTAAGATCAACGGTATCGAAAACTGTAAAAAAAAATATGTTTCTTCAAATGGGTGAATGGAGAAGAAAAAAAAAAGTGTTTAAATGATTTAATTTAAAACATTAGGAGGACTTAGTAAAGCCCATAACATTTATCGTTTGAAAAAACATTTTTAAGTTTTCAAAATATAACAATTAATTCACTAATGAAAAAGAAATAAGAAAAAATAAAATAGTGTTAAAGATATGAGTATCGTGTAATTTTCTAATTCGACATCTTATCAACTTACTTGCATATGGAAACATCGATAGAATTGTTAACATAATTAATAAACATATAAATATATAAATACAATAACTCATAAATATAATAAATAATTAGATAGCATTAAATATAATTAGGAATATTTTTAAATAATGCAATATTACATTTTTAAACTTGATTTACTTTAACTTGTGAATAAAAATATACTAAAATTGTATCCGAAAATTACATCTCTTAAAATCATTAAAACAACCTATTATGTCAAATTTTAAGTCAAGAATTGTAATAGACTTCTAAAAGAATTTAATATAATTAAATTTTATTTATTAAATTGAAATTCATTTTGATTTGTAAGTAAAAAATTGGTTGTGAATATAAAATAATACCTTTCGATATGTAAATAAAAAATTGAATATAAATATAAAAAATTATTACATTTAATAAAACAAAAAGGATAAATAAATGTGTGCATAAACAATTAATTAATTGCTAAACATAAAAAACATACGAATACAATTATAAATCTTTTTAAAAAGAATAATATTAGATTTTAAAACTGAAATTAATTTCGTGAATGGAAAATTGAACGTAAAGTGTAGTAGATAAAAATATATGTTAAACCGCATCCCATATATATAAACGAGTAAGATCCTTATTTAATAAGTTACATTTTAGTATTTTAAATATGTTTAACTAATTTTCATTATAGTCATTATTAACTGTTACTAGTAGGGTGTCAAAAAAATTCGTACCCGTGGGTGTGGGTATCTGCGGATAAAACCCGCAATGGGTAGGAAATGAATATTAAAAGTGGATACCCATTATCCACGGTACGGGTATTTTTGATACCCACATGTTAATGAGGTGGTACGGGTATCATAGTATCCGTACCTGTGGATGCTCGTACCCGCTAAACTTTAATTCACAAAAGTACCCTCATATATATATATATATATATA
>Ga0214542_1007106_pt1 | contig 19771 bp, 11 predicted proteins | sample CNSS1metaG_FD_160096 | JGI IMG/M metagenome (GOLD analysis project Ga0214542, IMG submission 160096) | Root nodule microbial communities from cowpea collected in UCLA plant growth center, Los Angeles, California, USA - CNSS1 | ecosystem: Host-associated > Plants > Roots > Nodule | place: USA...
GATTTTATTAATACATGAACGTGTACAAGTCTACACGGTAACAAATATTATATCACGGTTAACAATTGTTGAATCTGTGGATTAGAAGATAAAAATTTGATATTAATGGATTTTAGGTATGTGAGATCTTAGTTTTATTTATTAATTAGACTACAACAACAAAAAGACAAGTCAGCAATCCTTTGCTGTACACAGCTCAAGTTACACATTAGTTGATTATTTTCCCATGTCAAGAGCACATTGATGTTAGGGTTATGCAATGTGTTTTAAGATTAAGGCCTCTTCTTTTGGAAGATATTTATATGACATAATACATTCAATTAAAGAACTTAAATAATAAAATGTTATTTTTCTCTTCTTATAATTATATATTTGTTTTAATAACTAAATGAAACATCAAAGAAAATGTTGATTTTATATAAAACCTTTGTATAGGAATAAATATTACAAAAAGATTTTAAAAATAATGTGACACCACAGACCTTAGTTATGTCAACATTTTCATCTGAAATTCTTGTAGAATTGTTCACCGGACATCATAAGACTTAACAGATTAGTTTGATCAAACTTTTACTACTAAATATAAGCATGTGAAAACTGGTAATTATCCCTTTACATACTCATTCATTTCAACTTATTACTCAAATATTTAATGTGTAAAACAACTATTCAATTTTTTGTTAGTTAACTTCATTTAATAGTAAATACTGTAATAAATATCAAATGCTTGTAATTCTATTATGGTATAAAAATCCTTTAAAAATAATTATGATATATACTTTCTTACCAACATATTTAGTTTATTATTATATTATTGAAATTTTACTTTTCTTTAAATTATAACAACAATAATAAATACCTTCCATACTTTTGAAAGTTAAATTTTGAATCAAATTATTAAAAACATAACACACCTAAGTTTAAGGGTAAAAGAGTTTACTTTATTTAAAAATATTTTGTTGGTTGAATACATCTTTAAAATATTAAAGTCTAAGATTAAAAAATAATTAATTACTCTTTAAATAAAAATTCTCTTACGTCACTCTTGCTTACAAAGAAGATGATATTTAGATAACAAAATTAAATATACCGAATGTGTCTTAAACAACAATATATCGATGAATGAGTGTAAGTATACTCAAAAACATGCGAAGAGGAATATAAAACAAAATCAATTGAATAGTACTGTTGTAGCAACTTGTCATTTATCAATAATGCAAAAGCAAAAAACGTACAAAAAATAACAATCCCCTTTTACAATCCACTGTTAGTTGATTTTGTTGATACATGCATGTCTGTACAAAGTTCACACGATAAGAATTATTATATATAGGGGTTAATAATTGCATATGTGGATTGGAATATAAAAATCAATTAAGTATTAATCATTATAGACTTTATTTATGTGAACTCTTAGTTTTCTTAATAAACAAAAGCAGAAAGAGACAAGTCAATAATTCCTTGTTGCAAGCACAACTCAAGTTGTACAAGTAAGATGTGAACATGCTAAAAAGAGTTGAAAATTGAAGCAACTAAAAAGATAAAAGGATTAGAAAAGAGCATCAAGGAAAACATGATTTATCTTGATTTATCTTGATTTATCTTGATTTTTTAACTAAAATGTTGTTTGTGATTCTCTTTGTCTAAACTTGTTTTCATTTTCATTGATCGTGTTTAGATACAGGTAATATCTTATTTTTTTCAATTAGAAATGGAGATTTGGATGAATTACATATTCGTCTCATCTCCATACTTATCGTAATACTCATAATCGTTCTTATCTATTTTCTCGTTTAAATAAAAATAAAAAATGAAAAATAAAAAATATATTAATAAATGTTTGGTTTTATTATTCTTTTGGTTAGTGTTTTTAAAAATGTCAAGTTGATCCCTCAATTTTTTTAGTCTCAATTTAGTTTAAATTTTTCAGTCGAAATTTGATATTTTTAAACGGAAACAGAGACCAAAAGAGTAATTAAACCTTAATATTTTTATTTTTTATTAAATTTGATTTTATGTTTTATATTTATTAACATTAAATGTTGTATTTAATAAAAGAAATAAAAAAGACAATTTAATTTTCATCAATTTTTAAAATATACTATCTATAATTTTAATTTCAAAATTTTAAAAATTTCAAAATAATATATATAATTTTTAAAAGAATAAAAAACATTTGGGGGGGCCATGGCCCCTCCCCGCTACAGTGATGCTCCACCACTGCTCTTGTAGATTTTCAACTTGGGAGAAAATTCAAATAGATTCTATTATAAAGGATTTACTACATTAGATGCTCTAAAATAACATATTTTAGTTCATATCATATAGCATAAAATATATTCTAAGGTAACAAATTATAATAGGCATCTAAAGCATAAGATGAGTTTAATGGTCCACATAGTAGATGATTCTAATGATGCACGGAGTAAAAGAGTCTACATAGATTAGATATAGTGGTCCACATAGTATACGAGTATGCCCATACACTGATTAGATGATTTTGGTCATACACTAATTAGGTAATTCTAACCATACTGATTAAACAAATCTATCCATACATGAATTAGATGATTTTGGTTATCTTTTCAATATTTAAGAACACTTTATTTATGCATTAAGCTTATATCTCAACATTTCTTACTCATTGAAAAAATCCCCAATCAACTTGCTAGCATCATCCATAGATCCAGTAAACAATTTATCATTATATCATCTATAAACGACTTATGTACTTACTTATACTTCAACTACATAAAGCACAACTTTGAAGATTTAAGAAATGTTTATGCATTACATTATTACATTAAAACTCAACTCATGAATGATCTATCAGATGATCTAGTGAAGTTGAATAGACTATAGACTCTTTAATTAGACTTGTTTATCAAATGTCTGTAAGGTCCACTTTATTTTTCTGCCATAATTTTAAAGGCCTACCCTAATTAGTTGGGCCTAAGGCTGGCCCATAGGGTGTCCAAGACCCTAAATTGCCCTAACCATCTCATTCTCTACACTCTTCAGAGAAACAACCCTTTCCCTCTCTTAGAACAACAACCATGCGACTAGGGTTTAGCTCCTGGTTCTCGTCAAGTTAGCTCAATCCTGTCCTCTGCTCCACGTAAGTCATTTCCAACTCATACCCTTTCACTTCAGCTTATTCTTCACGGTTCCAACTAGGGTTTGTCTTGGTGCACTCGTTTTAAACCTGTTCCATTATTTTCCAACTTTCTAATATACTCCTAGAGGTACTATGCTCAATTGTTTGGGTGTGAATCTTAGGCTAGCATTTTTTCAGAGTAAGGGAAGCTAGGGTTTCATATTTTAAATCTATATTGCCTATTTTTGGTTCTGTTTTGCATTTTTGGTGATTGTGTGATGTCCACAATGGAAAGAATATGCATTGTTTGTTGTTTAGATGAATCTCTGGCTTTGTAGTCGTAGAATAGTGAGGGAGAACTGTTATTTTTGCCCAAGCGAGCTCGTCTCACCTAGACGAGAGTAGTAGAAGCTCGTCCAGGAGTTTTGCTCGAACACTCGCTCAGGCGAAAAATTGAGTTTTGAGCGACGCACAATCTCACTCAAGCGAGATTTCGCGAAACCTCCCAACGCCTTTGTTCGCAGTTTCGCCTAAGCGAGAGTACTCCTCTCGCCTGAGCGAGGGCTCCTGGCTTGAGCGAGACCTAACACAAACCGTGTTGTTTTCTCACATAATTGTTGTTAGTTGTATAATTGGCTGGTTTGCTCTATTTAAAGTATGAAGTATGTGAATATGCATGTAATATCCGATTGTATGGGTTGGAGTTGATGAGTTTTGTATGACCTTGGCATGAAATATAAATGGGATGGTTTATACTTGGTTGGTGAGACATGATTTTGGTGTGGTTTAGGACGTAATTCCATGAATCTCTAGGTGAGATCTCATGGTGGTGCCTCATTGGTTAGGACATAATTCCACGATGGTTTCGTGGTGGTGCCTCATGGTCAGGACGTAATTCCATGACCCTTGTTAGTGGGAGTTCATGGTGGTGCCTCATGGTCAGGATGTAATTCCACAGGGTTTCATAGAGGTGCCTCATTATATAATTTAGTAAGAATTCAAGTAAGGATTGCATCCTGACACTTTAAAGAGTCGGTTAGTCTCACGTAGAGCGTACTGACTCAAGTGGTGAGAGTAGGAGGAGGCCCTAATCTTTGGCAGGATAATGGCCTTAGATGTTTGAAGGCTAACCTTGTGAGTGGTAAGGTGAAATCCATTGGCAATGGCTCTGCAGAGTAGTAAAGGCCACCATAAGTGCAAACATCCAGTGAATCTGACTGATTATATGTATCCAGATAATCGTGTCTTTGAGTCTTAGTGTTTTGCTTGTCGGTCATTATATGTTCAGTTGATTTATGTGCTCATGACTTTTAAATTGTATATTCCATTGTATGATAAAACATTTTTCCACTCTAGCTTACCCTTTCTGTTTTACTTGTGTGTTTGTGTGTGGTTTTCTTCTTTTGCGATGATCATCAATTTATTGATGTGAGCATATGTGAGAACTCCTCAAGGTCATCAAGGTGATGAAGATTCCGCTGCATAGCTTATCTTGGGTCGGATCCTGCTTATTCGAGTTTTTTTAGGGTTGTACCCATGTATTAACTTGTTCTTTGAGCATTCATTTTGAATATTGTTAAACTCTTATTCTATTTTGTTAATGGCATCGTTGTGTGCCTTAGTACTTTCCTCTAAGTATTCTTGGATAATTATAAGGAGTAACATTAGTACTCCATGACTTCGCCCTTTTATTATTCATTGTGATGTTTCATTTAATTAAGTTATTTATTAAGTGGGACGTTACAATGTCTACCAAGGATTTAAAAGTTTATTTTAATCAAAGATTTTAGTTAAAGCTCGATTAATTAATCCCAATTGAACAAATTCCAGTTAAAAAATTTGGTTTAAACTCAATCATAATTTAAAAAACCTAAGATTAAGTGTCCCAATTATGATTGAAAATATACTCATCAATGTGTGTGAGAGTCTTACACACTAGGTATTCACAAGAGATCCAATTAAGTATGCAACCAATATTAAAATTAACCAAGTGAAATTGTTTTAAAAGGTTAAAAGGTTAAAAACATGTGAGAAGGTTTCTTGATCATATTAATAGATTAAGATTTTAAATAATCACTTAAAATATTCTTGAGATGGTTGAAAATGTGATAATTGATTATCTACTTTGTTAACTAATTAAAACAGTGAGAAAAACAAGAGTTTTCAATTAGTCTCAAAATATTTAACTACATCCTTTCATAATTGATTAACTTTGTTTTATGTTATTTTCTAAAATAAATCATATTGGTATCGCACAGGGGAATGTTTAGCATTTGCACAAAAACCAAGAGGGGGTGAATTAGTTTTTAATATTAAAATTAATATTTAAAAATTTTTCTGAAAAATTTACCGATTAATTTAAATATCAATTCCTTTAAAAGCAATAGTAGATAAAATAAAGAGATAGAAAAGAAGATTCAACACAAGTATTTATACTGGTTTAGATCAAAAGATCCTACGTCCAGTTGTTAATCTCTTCAAATAAAGAGATTAACTTAATCACAAACAAATATCAAATTACAATCAGATAACAAAAGAATAGGGAAAGAAAACACCTCTCTTGATGACACAAAAGATGAACACCTTTCTTTGAATCACACAGAGAATCTTGACCTTAGCTTTCCTAGCAACAACAACATCACTCAATCTCCTAGAAAACCCTCTCAGGAAAAGTTATCGCTCTACCCACACTAGGTTTTTCAAAGCTCTTTTGAGAACACTCAAAGAACTCTCTCTGCAGTCACAACACTAGCACTCTAGCCTCTAAAAAAGGTGAGTTCGAAGTAACTCTGATGTTCCTTAAATAGGGATTTCAAAATTTAGGTCAAAAACTAAACAATCACGTTCAAACTAACAGGGATAATCGATTATCACTAGTGATAATCGATTATTCCAGTGTATTTTCTGAAAACAAAACTTTGAGCAAATAATCGATTATCTTGGACTGATAATCGATTATTCCAGTGCTTTTTCGAAAAATTGAACTCAACTCAGGATAATCAATTATCACATTGATTTTTACAAAAATGCAAGAGTTATGATCTATTTGTTGATTCTAAGCTATTTGAAGCACTTTAAACATTTTACAAGATAACTTTAAACATAAAACACTTGTCTTCATATTGTCTTCCAGATGGCTTTTAGGTTTCTTTTATTATCATCAAAATCTTGCTTTAGCATTTTAACTTGTCTTCTACTTTTGCCAACAATCTCCCCCATTTTGATTATGATCAAAACACTATGTTTAAAGTATCTGTAATCAGAAATCTTACAAGTAGATTTGTTAGTAGCACTGTTTATTTAAACTTTTTCTCCCCCTGTCTTGATCATTTGAAAAAAAAAATTAAGAGAGAAAACTCCCCCTCTATTAGACAAGGATAGATAAATAATTTGCACTTTTATTTTAGATCAAACAATTTACAATAACAAGTAAAACAATCACCTAAAATTCTAGACTCATATCATCTTCTTCATCATATTTGTCAAACCTATTTTCTAGATTAGAAATCCTAGAATCAAGTCCTCTAATTAAGCTAGTGACCTCTTCATGACGGGTGGTGGAGATAAGAAAAAATTCTTCTAGTCTCTAGTTTTATTTTAAAATGTTATCCTCTAGAGAAGAGGATGAGCCACCAACCCCACTAGATGAACCAATATTGGTGTCAACATGATGGACATGAGTAGTGGGAGGATTTTCTTCTTCTTCATTTTCAGAAGGTGGCATGTCATCCTTGTAAGACCCGAGAAAATTAAATAATTAAATAAATAATTATTTAATAAATAGAGGTTTGGAAGCCTTATGACATTTAAGGTTAATTGTTGTGACATGGAAAAGTATTAGCTCAAGTGGTTAAGAGTACTTGGTTGTGATGAGAGGACTTGGGTTTAAGTTCTATGTGTGCCAAATTGTATGATATTTTATTTTGTGTTTTGTTTTTAAGGTTATGATTGAATGTGTGTAGTGATAATGTAATCCTAAAATTTTAGAAATAATCACGAAACATGAATTGGTTGAATTGGTCGAGCACTTGCTTTGTGATTGAGTGGTTATGGGTTCAAATCTTGCTGAGAATGAAATTAACTTTTCTATTTTTGCTAAAATAATTGTGGTCTGAATGTGAAAGAGTAGGAAGCTGGGAAAAACAACCCATAATGGCATTTTAAAGGCAATTATGCTCAATTAAAAGCCATTTTCGTTTTTGGACAATTAACCATAATTAAAGACCCTATAAAAAGTTAAAATGAAGCAGTTAGTAGGGTTTTTGAGACTACAACCTTAGAAAGTGGTAAGGAGCACGAAATTTCAGAGAGGACGTGAGTTTGATTGAATCAAGGAAGCAGAATTGTGAGAGCTGAGGGGAGCCAAATTGGGTCAAGAAGAACTATCACCCATCAATTTTTCTTAAGCAAAGGAATTACCATGTTAGGGGAGTTCTTATGCATGTATATGTATGGTGATAACATAATTTGTGTATTTTTGTGATGTGCATGAACAAACCTGTATTGCCATGAATTTTCTTGTTTTGTGTGATGGGATTAAAGGGTTGTTGTGGGTTGATGTTTTTGGAATAGCCTATTGTACTTTGTATGAACCTGATGGGGGTTTACTCTATAGGGTTCTTGGGGTTTAAAATGAAGTGTTGAATGATCAATTGAAATTAAAACATATCCATAAGAATTGCTAACTGCCATAGATTGCATGAAAATGTTGGATTGGGGATTGGGCATTATTTTTTTCTAGTGTTTGCGCGTTTGGACAGGGAGGACTTCTTTACTTTCGCTCAAGCAATCAAGGCTCGCCTTGGCGAGAATAACAGAGGTTAGACCCTGAATCTGCTCGATCCTCTCGCTCAAGCGGTAAGCCCAAGTTTTGGGCGACAGGGTGTCTCGCCCAAGCGAGAAATTGTGAGTCTTCGTGTTGTTGCTTAAATCGCGCTCAGGCGAGGAATTTTGGCTTTGGTTGGATGGTGGTCTCGCCCAAACGAGACTTCGTGGGATGCCACTGTGAAGAGCTCGCTCAGGCGAGATAACCTAGCTTAAGCGAGTCAGGCCTGATCGCTTGAGTGAAGGCTTCTAGCCTAAGCGAGGTAGGTTCGTATGGTTCGGCTCACACTTGAGAGAAGCTGCGTGTGGGGAGGTACATAACTGGTGGATCATGTGTGTTGAACTACGGGCAGGTAGGTCCATAGAGTAGGACTACGAGCGCGGAGGTTCATAGAGGCAGGATCACGAGCGGGTAGGTTCATTTGATCATCATAAATCCTAAGTCCAAGGCTAACTATTTGCGTGGTTTGAAGGTTAAAAAGCCTTGGGGGTTAAGATCTTGGTCAACAATTTACTAGTATTAAATAGTTGGGTGTGTTGTTAATTTTCTTAATTTATATGTTGAATTGTATAAGCTCACCCTTTCTGTTTGTGATTGGCGGTGATCGTGTGATTCATTACACGGGAGCAGATGATGCTACAGGTGACGCTGTTGATGTGTAGTTGTGGAGAGAGGGCTAGCTTGGGATACTATAAGCTAGGGATTTTTGTTGTGTTTTAATTTGTTTTATCAAAATGGGAAATTTGTAATAACGTTATAATTTAGTTTTATTTAAATTTTGGCGCACTGGATATTATTTCAAATTTTCCCTCGTTTGGGAATAAGAAAGTTTGACGATTGAATTTCAGTTTCTTTATTTATTTATTTTATTTAAGTCATATCTAGCAAGGATGTTACAATCCTTGTGAATGTAATTCTTCCCAAAAGGAATAAACTTCATTTGTTTCAATGAGTTTTCTGCAATTTTGTTGGCATCAGTGGTTTGATGAGATTGTTCATCAGATACGTTGACGCCTTTATACTCACAAATGCGAGAGATAAGTAGAGAATAAGGGAGTGGATATTAAGGGAGTCGCTTTTGCTTTGAGCATTGTGTCAAGGATGATGTTTGGCTAGTGGATAGGAATATGATTGAGCATAGCATAGATAATCATGAGATCAACTTCACTACATTGTGCATGATTTGTACCACGGGGGCATAAAATTCAGACAATGAGATAATAAATAAGATGCTCATCAACTTTGAGAGGGCTTGCTAGCAATTGTCTAGCTAATTCTTGATCAAGTTTTCTAAAAAATGACCTATAGGCAAAAATTTCTGTTAAACCCTTCAATACTTGTAGTTAGGATTGGAGAGGTGCCATCATGAATGGAAAATTGAGCAACATTTTCCCAGATATCATCATCCAAAATGATATCCACTCCTTTCACCTTGGTAAACCTCACTCCATCTCTGAATTTGTAATTGTAGTAGAAGGCTCGTACTAAGTTAGGATAATAGGTACCCTGCATTTCTGTGAAGAATTTTACCCCTTGTTCAGCAAGTAAAATAGGGATTGTAAAACGTCGGCTGACAAACCATTGGGACTTGATAAATTTGGGAGTGATGAGTGGCTTGTCTTTCCATAAGGTGATAAATTCATATCTTCTCTCGGCATCTGAAATCCATCCTTCAATGGAGGTAGTGCGAGATGCAGTTGGAGGTTGAGTGGCACGAGATGCAGTTCTTCTGCGAGTAGGAATCTTCCTGCAAGATGCTTCAGCCATTGTCTAAGTGGAGAAGAAAGGAAGCTTGAAGGTTTTTGAGAAAATGGAGAGTTCTTAAGCTTTGAAGGTGTGAAAAGGGTGTAACAGTGACCAAAGTGTTTTTCATTTATAAGAAAGGATCTCCAACGACCATATGCACGAATTTTAATGCAAATCTAGCCGTTACAACTGCTAGTTTTTGAAATTTTTTGGTCCAACGATCCGTGATAATCGATTATCTGAAAGTGATGATTGATTACTGGTTCAAAAATTGAGAAAAACATGAATCTTGAGAAACTGATAATCGATTATCGTAAGTGATAACCAATTATTCCAGAATGGTTTGACACTTTGATTCAGAAGTTGTGCTAATCGATTATTCAGTGCAATAATCGATTATTCCATAAAGTTTTGGAATTTTTAGGGGAGGCTAATAATCGATTATTAAACAGGATAATCGATTATTGATGCGCTGTTTTTTAGATTTTTGAAAGAATTTTGAGTTTTTGCAATTTTAAGAGATCTCTAGTATGCCCAAGTCTCTCCTTAGTTCATAAAATTTATCTTTAGCTAAAGGTTTGGTAAAATTATCAGCTAATTGATGCTTGGTATCTACATATTCTATCATAGAATTTCCTTTGTTTATATGATCCCTCAAAAAGTGATGTCTAATTTCTATGTGCTTTATTCTAGAGTGCATTATGGGATTTTTTGTTAAGTTTATGACACTCGTATTATCACATTTTAAAGGTATATGATTTAGATAGATATTGTAATCCTCTAATTGTTGTTTCATCCATAGGATTTGGGCACAACAATTGCCAGCAGCAATGTATTCGGCCTCAGTGGTTGATAAAGCTACACAAGCTTGTTTCTTGGAGTGCCAAGAGACTAATGAACATCCTAAAAGATGACAAGTACCACTGGTACTCTTTCTATCAATTTTACAGTCACCATAATCAGCATCAGAATAACCTATTAAACTAGGGGAGGCTCCTGAAGGATACCAAAATCCAAAACAAGCAGTTCCTTATAAGTATTTTAAAATTCTTTTTACAATAGTAAGATGTTATTCTTTTGGATTTGCTTGAAAACGAGCACACACACATACAAATTGCATAATATCAGGCCTACTTGTAGTAAGATATAACAAAGAACATATCATGCCTCTAAACATAGTTTGATTTACCTCTATACCTAATTCATCTTTGTCTAAATAACAAGAGGTTCCCATAGGAGTACTTGCTTCCTTAGCAGTATCCATTCCAAATTTCTTAAGTACTTCTTTACAGTACTTAGACTAAGAAATGAAGGTTCCACTTTCCATTTGCTTAATTTGCAAACCCAAAAAGAATGTCAATTCACCCATCATTGACATTTCAAACTCTCCCTGCATTATACTTGCAAAACCCTTACATAGAGAATTATCAATAGATCCAAATATTATATTATCTACATAAATTTGAACTATCAAAATATGTTCACCTACTCTTTTAATAAACAAAGTTAAATCAATTTTTCCTCTTTCAAAATCATTTTCTAACAAAAATGTGCTTAAACGTTCATACCAAGATCTAGGTGCTTGTTTTAATCCATACAATACTTTCTTCAATTTATAAGTGTGATTTGGAAATTTATAATCTTCAAAAGTAGGGGGTTGTTCAACATACACATCTTCTTTAATAAATCCATTTAAGAAGGCACTTCTAACATCCATCTGATACAGTTTAAATTTCATGAGAGACGAAAAGCAAGAAGTAAGCGTATAACTTCTAACCTTGCAACTGGAGCATATGTCTCATCATAATCTATACCTTCTTCTTATCTGTATCCTTTTGCTATAAGTCTAGCTTTATTCTTAGTGATGTTTCCATCTTCATCCAGTTTGTTTTTGAACACCCATTTTGTTCCTATGACTTGGTGTGAATCATCCCTAGGAATGAATTCCCAGACTTCATTCCTTTCAAATTGATTCAACTCTTCTTGCATTGCAATGCAACATTGATCATCTTGAAGAGCTTCTTCTACATTTTTGGGTTCTATCTGTGAAACAAAAGCAACAATCATACAAAAATTTGACATATTTCTAGTTTTAACTCCCTTTGATATATCTCCAATAACATTTTCCAGAGACAATCCTCTAGGTGATTTCCATCTTTTAGCAAGATCTTCAGGTTCAGCTAGTGGATTCACATTTAGATACATCTCATCAAGAGCTTCTTTAAGATATTCTTCATCACCTACATTTGTTTTATTTGACTCAAGAGGATTCTCCTCAATGTCCACAATTTCATCAAAAACAACATGCATTGATTCTTCTACATTCAAGGTTCTTCTATTAAAAACTCTATAGACCTTACTAGTTAATGAATATCCTAAGAAAATAGCTTCATTTGCTTTAGAATCAAATTTACCCAAATTTTCTTTCACATTGTTTAAGATAAAACATTTGCATCCAGATATTTTTAAATGTGCTACATTAGGCTTTCTTCCTTTAAACAATTCATAAAGGGTCATTTTCAAGATAGGTCTAATGAGCATTCTATTTAGTACATAACAAGTCGTGCTCACAGCATCAGCCCAACAATATTTAGGCACTTTATATTCATTCAACATTGTGCGAGCTAGTTCCTCTAAGGATCTATTTTTCCTTTCTACAACTCCATTTTGTTGAGGAGTTCTAGGTGCAGAAAAATTATGCATAATTCCATTTTCTTCACAAAACTTTTCAAACAATTCATTTTGAAATTCCCCTCCATGATCACTTCTCAAAACTTTAATTTTCAAATCTTTTTTTCATTTTGAATCACTTTTGCAAATTTCTTAAAAGCTTTAAAAGCCTCACTTTTTAGTGTGAGAAAGAAAGTCCAAGTATATCTTGAGTAATCATCAACAATAACAAGAGCATAGTAATTTCTCCCAAAGTTTTTTGTCCTTGAAGGACCAAACAAATCCATGTGCAAAAGTTCTAATGACTTTGATGTAGAAATCACATTTTTTGAGTGAAATGATGATTTTACTTTTTTTCCTTTTTGACATGCAGCACATAGTTTATCTTTTTCAAACTTTATTTTTGGCAATCCAATTACTAATTCTTTAGAGATTAGTTTGTTTAACTGTTGCATATGAATATGAGTAGCTCGTTTATGCCACAACCATGGATTTTCTTCTTTAACAACCAAACAAGTGATATTACTAGATGATGCATTATCAAGATCAATCAAGTAGATGTTATTGTGTCTCATACCTTTCAAGACGACTTCCTTAGATTCCTTTTGAAGAATGGTGCAGTAGTCACTCTCAAAGATGACTTTGAGTCTTTTATCACATAATTGACTTATACTGAGAAGATTGTGCTTTAGTCTTTCTACAAATAGCACATCTTTCATCTCCAATGTATTTCGTCCACCAACGTCACCCGTTCCAAGTATTTTTTTCCCTTGTTGTTATCCCCATATGTAATAAATCCTTGTTCCTTTCTTTTAAAGTTCTTAAAATCCCTTTTATCTCCAGTCATGTGCCTTGAACAACCACTATTAAGATACCACATTGATTTCCTGGATTTAGAAGTCATCTGCAAAATAAGGAAACAATTTATTTAGGTCCCCAACAACTTTTTTGGGTCTTTGGGGTTAGAAAAAAAAAATATCTACCTGTGAACAGGCACCCAATGATACTTCCCATTTGGAACACCAAAATGTTTAATGTTTCACTTATTTGAAGTATGACCCTTTTTCATGCAATAAAAACAAGTAGCAGTACATACATGTGCATTCATAGAGTAAGAAGTTCTTTTTTCTATCCACACTTTATGAGTTCTTTTAGTTTTATTTTTCTTATTATAATTATGAGCATGCTTGTTCTTATTTGGAGTTTTCTTAAGAGCAAATTTTTCGGAATTTTTATTTTCTAATGCATCTTCAAGATGTTTTTTTTTTCAAAATACATATATCAAACATATAACTTTTACAGGAAGCACACTCAACAATTTCTTTTTCTTTGTTTTCTAAAGTTGAAATTTTATTTTTCAAAATTTCTTCTTCTTCAAGAGGTTTTTTAAACTTACTTTGCGAATCCTTAAAATCATATTTTAATTTTTTGTGAGTCGTATCTAATTTACTAGATTTAACAAGTAATGGTTGAAATGCATCACAAAGGTCATCATAATCATTTTCATTGCAAGTAGAACTTACCTCACTGTCACAGTCATCATGATTAGCCATCAAACAGAGATTTGCTTCTTCGTTATCAGAATCACTAGAGTTTAATGTGCTTGAGGCATTATCTTCCCATGCTATGTATGCCTTTTTCTTAAAAAAAATTATGCCCTTCTTTTCTTCACTTTTCTTTGAATTTGGACAATCAACTTTGACATGTCCAGTTTCTCCACATCCATAGCACTTGAAGTTTAAGGATGATCCTTAATTCTCCTTCTTATTTCTCTTGAATTGATTTTTACCTTTGGCCTTCATGAATTTTGTAAACTTCTTAATCATCAAACTCAGATTCTCATCATCATCGGAGTCTTCTTCTTCTTTTTTTTCTTTTTGCCTTTGATAACTACAGATTTAAAGGCAATATTTTTCTTTCTTCCAAGATCTTCTTCTTCATTTAATCTACCTTGTTCAAGCTCTTGCTCTCTTAGCTTTCCAAATAAAGTCGTCATCGTCATCGTTGTAAGATTTTATGACTCCGTAATGGATGTCATCTTTGGCTGCCAAGTCCTGTTCAAGGATTTAAGAATTTTTATATTCAATTCATTAGTGTCAAAAGTTTTACCTAGACCCATGAGATGATTCACGATGTGTGTGAATCGTTTCTGCACGTCATAGATGGTTTCTCCTTGTTGCATATGAAACATTTTGTATTCTTTGATTGAGGAGTTCTTGCATGCCCTTTTTACATTGTATGTTCCTTCATGAGTCACTCGCAAAATTTCCAACATGTCATGTGCACTAGTGTAGACTCAGGTCCTGTAAAACTCATCAAGGGTCAAAGCAGATGAAATAATATTTATAGCCTTAACATTGTACTAAGCTCGTCTATTTTCATTTGCAGTCCATTGTGAGAATGACTTTAGTTCCTGCACATCATTAACAACATTAATAGGCACAAATGGTCTATTTAACATTGCATCCCAAATACCATTATCAACAGATTCCAGAAAAATTTGCATCCTAACTTTCTAGAAAGGATAACTTTCACCCGTAAAAAGATGAGGTTTGCTGATAGACGCACCCTCAACAAAAGTTTGATTTTGTCCAACCATTTTTGAAAAATTTTGAAACACTATCAATTAATACTTAAAAATTTTTCTCAAAAATTTACCGATTAATTTAAATATCAATTCCTTTAAAAGCAATAATAGAAAAAATAAAGAGATGGAGAAAAAGATTAAACACAAGTATTTATACTGATTCAGATCAAAAAGATCTTACGTCCAGTTGTTAATCTCTTCAAATAAAGAGATTAACTCAATCACCAACAAATATAGATTACAATAATAGGGAAAGAAAACACCTCTCTTGAAGACACAAGAGATGAACACCTTTCTCTGAATCACACAGAGAATCTTGACTTTAGCTTTCCTAGCAACAACAGCAGCATTCAATCTCCTAGAAAACCCTCTCAAGAAAAGTTATCGCTCTACCCATACTAGGTTTTCCAAAGCTCTTTTGAGAACACTCAGAGAACTCTCTTTGCAGTCACAACACTAGCACTCTAGCTTCTCAAAAAGGTGTGTTCGAAGTAACTCTAATGTTCCTTAAATAGGGGTTTCAAAATTTAGGTCAAAAACTAAACAAACACGTTCAAACTGACAGGGATAATCGATTGATAATCGATTATTCCAGTGTATTTTCTGAAAACAAAACTTTGAGCAAATAATCGATTATCTTGGAATGATAATCGATTATTCCAGTGCTTTTTCGAAAAATTGAACTCAATTCAGGATAATCGATTATCCTAAGTGGTAATCTATTATCACATTGATTTTTACAAAAATGCAAGAGTTATGATTTGGCTGTTGATTTTAAGCTATTCTAAGCACTTTAAACATTTTACAAGATAACTTTAAACATAAAATCCTTGTCTTTATATTGTCTTCCAGATGGCTTTTAGGTTTCTTTAATCATCATCAAAATCTTACTTCAGCATTTTAACTTGTCTTCTGCTTTTGCCAACAAAGCAAAGTTGAAATAATTTATTAACAAGAATAATAATTGATTAAATCAAAGGGCATTTTAACTAATTTTCAAATTTCACTGAAAATAGTCAATTATCAACATAAGAGAATCGATTAAATATGTCTGAGTTAGCTTTTAATTAGCGTTTTCAAAACTCTATAAATAGAAATTATTATTCGTTCTTTCACACATACGATATACATTCAAAAAGTAATACTACAGCATCCATTTGAGATCTTTTTGAGATATTTTCAATTGCTAAAGAGTGTTAAGGAATTCCTTCAAAGGTTGCTTGTGATTATTTTCTAGAAACTTTTTTCTTTTTCTGAGTTGTTAGAGAATTTCTAATTGATATCTTCATGATTGTAGGGTTAATTTGGTTTCTTTTGGGTGTGATCCATGGGTAAGACATATCCTCTTTATTGTATTCAAAAGTTGGGTTTTTGTTGTATGATGTATGTTTTTCTTATGGTAAGTATTTGTATAAGTAAAACTAGGTGTAGAATCAGTGGTAATTTAAACCAACATAAATTCTCGTGTGATCTTTCTTTTCCTTTGTCCTTTTTTATCTTAGTGATTGTCAATCTTTCATAAATATTGATTCTTTAATTAATTTCATCTAACTTTTAAAGATTTTGAAGAAATGGTATTTTTTTCAAAAGGTAAAAATAAATTTCAATTCTTAAAATCACATTGAGGAGACTATCGGGATGTATTCATCCATATTCTAAAATAAATTATGAAGGCTTCAGAGAAAGGCATCATTATGAAAAGGGTTAAATATGTTTTTGGTCCCTCAAGTTTTAGAGAAATTTGGAATTAGTCCCTCATCAAAACTTTTGACCAATTTAGTCCTTCATCTTTCAAAATGCGTGAATTTAGTCCTTTTAACCAAATTTGGTTAAGTTTATCTGACGTTTCAAGCACATTTCATGATAGTATTTAAATTATTTACACTGTTTGACACATTTTTACTTCAATGTTAACTTAAATACTATTATGAAATACGCTTGAAACGTTAGATAAACTTAACAAAATTTGGTTAAAAGGACTAAATTCACGCATTTTGAAAGATGAAGGACTAAATTGGTATAAAGTTTTGATGAGGGACTAATTTCAAAATTCACTGAAACTTGAAGGACCAAAAATATATTTAACCCAAAAAATTATTGGGTATTCTAACACTGACTAAGCAAGATCACCAAGTGATAGATGTCACTTCAAGGTATTTTGTCCTTGTTGAAGGTAATTGAATATCATGAGTAAGAAATAAAATGTTGTGACAATGACTTTAGTCACATGTGAACTAGCTAAAACAACTCTTGAAAGAGCTTAAATTTGAAGAAAGCTCCAAATTATATCTTGTATGTGACAACCAGATAACATTACACATTGTCTTTAATTCTTTCTTTCATGAAAATATCCAACATAGTGAGATGAACTGTCATCTCATAAGAAAAAAAAAACCTAAGTCTAGAAACTTCACCATTAGATTTGCCAACTCCTATGATATATTCACCAAATCATTAAGAAGAGTAAGAATTTATTATATTTGCAATAAACCCAACACATTAATGCAAAATAAACATAATAGAGTAGGATATTAAATTGCTTGTAAAATAACCTCTATACTAAAAATATGGTGACAATTTTGTAAATATTAGGAAGTATATTAAATCAATTTTGGGGAAATCGATCTAATATGTACATATTATATTAGTTACACATGCATCCAATCTAATATGTGCCTTTTTCTAAACCTAGCCCCAAACCTTTTCCATTTTTCTAAACCTAGCGCTAAACCCTTTTCATTTTTCTCTATTCTTCTTCCCTGTCATGCATGCCCACCGTTGTTACTATAAGAGTCATTTTCGTCCATTGTTGAAGCTTCCATTTCACTCCATGGGACTGCTACCGCCAATAGAATGCACGAAAACCCCTCCATTGGATTGTCATTGAGCTATATTGCAACACCACTCCAGGTTTATATTTTCATTCGGTGTAGCTATCAACTGTGACGATTCAATGGAAATCAAGAGACACATACATAGAACGAAGGGTATGTTTGATTTATTTTTTCCTAAGCTACAACCCATCAACATGAGATTTATTGTTCGTTGCATCGAATTAATTAAAATATTAAAGTCGTCAGATTTGGTTGAAGTGATGCAGTTGTTGTGCTTTGGTGTAACTTCTTTTATTATTACTATTAAAATTGTGCAGGAGCGGAATCAACTGAAGTCGATATAAGAACTCAGTGGTGAGTGTGAAGGGTATGTACAATCCAAAGTAGTTAGTTGAGTACGTGTACACGAGAACTGTGGAAGTACGCAATCATTGTGAAGCTCAAGGTAGAAAAAAGAGAGAAAAGAAAGGTATTAGATTGATTGGTCCAGAATCGATGTAATATGGATATATATTAGATTGGTCGTACAACTGATATGCTATATTTTGTTGACATATTACACTAGTATATATTAGATCGATTGGAGAATCAACCTAATATAACCTAATATGTGTTTCAAAACTAATCTAATATACATATTTTACACTAGTAACACATTTAACTTATATACTCTAACTTCATGAAAAGTATAAAAATTATTTAAATAATAAATTGATCTTATATAAGAAAAAAAATGTATTGAAATAAATAAGTGATATTTATATAATCAGATATGTTTAAATTATATATGTATTATGATGTTATTTATTTATTTATTCTTGTATATATCTCTATCATTAGAAGATATCAAATCTCTTATATTTATTATACGAATTTCAGTTTCTTAAATTAATATAAATTAAGTATTCATACTATATCATCATAAAAATAATTTTATCTTAATATTCATCTCTTATACAAACCTTATTCCTTTTACACACTGGAGTTGTAGTTATAGATTTCCATGGAATACAACAAATAAAAAACCCAACATAATAAAATTGCAAAAGAATTAAAGCAAATTCATCCCATTTTGAGAATAAAATTAATTGTTTTACAGCCGGGTCTAGTTTCTCTTTTTTTTTTTATACATAATTTATGTGTAAATAACAAAACTAAATTTGACAGCATAAGCAATTACAAGTGGTCCAACCTGCCCAATCATATCCTCAAAAGTCAACAACAATAGAAGTCGACATCTGATTGTGATTCCACGCAACCAAATTGTAACTGAATAAACCACTTTATATTTTCTATCATCAACTTTTTTTTCCGTAGTCTACAAAAGTTAAAACTTGCTTTATTTCAGATGGAAGGAGATAAACTTTAATCATGACAAAACAAGACGTTTAATAGTCAAAAGTTTTAAGAAGTGGTGGACCCGATTTATTATTGTTAATATTTTTTTTTTTAAATAATAGAATGAAATGTTATGAATTTGTTTGAGAAAACTTTTCCATAAACATTTTAACATAAGAAAGAAAAAATGAAATCAATACATCTAACATTAAAATTTATTTATGTATAGATTAATTTGTAAAAAAAAAATCATATATTTTCTTTAATTTTCTTACCATTAAAGAATGAATGATAAGTGCAAGAAACTTAAAAAAAAAAAAAAACTAATGAAAAAAAATGCCTTAGAAAACTTCATAAAATTAGAGATGGCAAATAAACCCTCATATGGGTATTGTCCAAACTCATTCCCGTTTTAACCGAGAATTCCCACATTGATCGTGTATGTATATGGTACGGAGAATATCTAATTTTTTCAATTAGGTACGTGGATGGAGAAGGGAATGTTAATATATGTCCCATCATCGTCCTCATTAGGGATGGCAACGGGACGGGGCGGGTACGGGTATCATGATCCCATCCCCATCCCCATAATAAAAATTCATCCCCATCCCCAAACCCAACGGGTATACAACTTTTGACCCATCCCCATCCCCACCGGGTAACGGGTATTTTCT
>Ga0214542_1007107_pt1 | contig 19767 bp, 9 predicted proteins | sample CNSS1metaG_FD_160096 | JGI IMG/M metagenome (GOLD analysis project Ga0214542, IMG submission 160096) | Root nodule microbial communities from cowpea collected in UCLA plant growth center, Los Angeles, California, USA - CNSS1 | ecosystem: Host-associated > Plants > Roots > Nodule | place: USA...
AAAACATTAAGGTTAAATATGTCTTTTTTTTTTTACTTTTAATTGAAATTTAGAATTAGCTTATCTTTAAAATTTTAAACTAATTTAGTTTTTTATCTTTAAAAATGTGTTAAAATTGTATGAATTCAGTTCATTTAACAAAATTTTATTAATTTTGTTTGACATTTTAAACATATTTTATGATTATATTTAAGTTGTTTATACCGTTTGACACATTTTTACTTCAATATTAATTCACATATCATTATGAAACGTGTTTGAAATGTCAAATAAACTTAACAAAATTTTATTAAAAGAACTAAATCCATGCATTTTAAAATTCAGAAACTAAACTAGATCAAAATTTTAAAGAAAAAAAACTAATTTTAATTTTCACTAAAAATTAAAGAATAAAAATATATTTAATTCAAAAATTAAATACAATTGATTAAACCATAACATGTTTGGGGTGAGATGGATATGTGACCATAATTTCTGACTAATACCCGATACATTAGTTGTGTGGCTTAAGATTGTGGAACTATTATGCTTCTATTAATTTGTTTGTAAAAACTTACCTTTCATTTATCCAAATTGTTGGATAGCGTATAGCCTACTGTAAGTTGTATTGTTGTCTGATAAATTTGGTGGTTGTGTATGTATTAGGAAAAAGTCATCATGTAACACCTAAATGCTCTCTCTCTATTTTCTTTCAATCTCTTTCTCAATAATCAATCACTCATTTCCAATGAATTGTAAATACCATTTTAAATATTTATTATATAATCTTTTGTACTTTTATGCAAGTGTTATTTAATATTGTAGTCTAGAATTAATTCAATTTCAATTGTAAGTAATAATGTGAAATTTCTGGTTCATTAAACAGTAAATGTTCATTAATATTGTGAACAGTATGTATCAATCAGATTATTTAATAACTTGACTTTGTCATGACAATTAATATCGAAGAAGCCAAAATTGACATTGACATGTAACCAGCTTCATTTAATCCAGATATAATCACACTGGTTCTGTTTTGATGGCTACTAGGTCCAAATCAAACATTATCACTAATTAATTATAAAATCTGATTAAGTCTATATTTAAGCTGAATAATCTTTCTCTTTCAAGAACACATTTTCCAAGTTAGAAAGGTATTCATTAGGAGACAATATTGGAAGTAATGGGTACTTAGTAGGAAACAGCTTCGAGAATGTGACAGTAAAAGAAGAATCTTGAATATTAGAAGATTGGAAGATTGAGGATAACTTCAAACTGAACTCAATTATTGAGAACCCATTTGACTTAGAATTTGGTTTATGGTGCCAAAGTCTTTGAAAGAAGACACTTTTACCTGTTTTTTCACAAAAGGACAGAGACTTTTCATTCCATGATGTTCTGTGGAGTACAAGAAATGAAGGATTCACATCCAAAGTTGACTACGTAAGTGATATCTCAGTGCCACTCGCCACAGCAGCAATGTCTGAAATCTTGACCACAAAAATGCCGTACAAATAAAATACATCACAAAACTTTTTCTCAAGATTAAATTACGATCTTTTTATTTATTTTGAAATTTCGGTTTGGTTGTCAAATTTTTTTTTTTCAATTTGGTCCTCATCGTTAACTTTGACCAGATGGTGTTAAGTTAATACGTGTTAATTTTTGATTTTTTTTTGAATTTTTTGAAACTTTTTTTTGAAAATTTTGAAAATTTTTATTTTTATTTATATTTATTTTTGTTAATTTCTTCAAAAATAAAAAAATAAAAAATATTAAAAATATTAAAAAAAACAAAAAAACCGTAAATTGACACGTGACGTTAACTTTAACACTGATTAACACTGATTGGTCAAAGTTAACGGTGAGGACCAAATTGAGTCATTTTAAAAAAAATGAGAACTAAATTGAGACAACAAAAAATTTAAGGATCAAACTGAAATTTAATAATAAATAGAAAAATCAAAAGAATAATTTAACCTTTAATTAATTTTTTAATTGTACTTGCGATTCAATAAATAAATTTTAAAAATATATCAAAATTTTTATTATTGTGCTATAATCTACTGTTCAAATACAAATATAAGAAAGAAGATATACATAAATATCGATGTATAAAAATAAGCGTGATGTATAAAAATAAGCGTGGCAATAAGATTGACGCCGAACATACTCAATTTTTTTTTTTTCAATTCAATCATATAGAAAAGTTATAGTTTTAAAAAGATAAATAAATATATACTTTTTCAAACTCATTTATACTGATTTTACCGTATTCGGATAAATAAACACAAAAATTGTCACGTTCTTTTGTGACATTGATTTACTTACATATTTTAAAACATTGTTTTTGATATATATTTTTTGAAATAAAATATTATAACCGTAATTATATTATCGGTTGTAAACAAAATGACATTTTACATTAAAACTTGTACTTATACTTTTTTCTTTATTAAAATGTTAACTTTTTAGGTTTATTTTCTTTATAATTTAAGTTTTTATTTATGTCTCTATCATTTAAAAAACATCAAACACTATAAATATATTATCATACATAAATTAGACTTAATATAATTATTGTAAATTAAAGCTTTGTTTATTTACACATTTAACGTAACATAATGATAAGATTAGACGGTTAATATAACAATATTTTTTATTATTTATCACATTTGAAATTGAAAAATTAATAAAATAAAACAATAATTAAATTATTTATAAAAAATATAAAAAACTATCATATAATTATACAAAAAAAAAAAATTTGGAACCTTATTTTATTATAGATGCTTGATGGTTGGACATGCCAAATACCTACTGTGGCTAAAGCCAGTTCTTCCCCAGTTTATATTTATCAGTAGTAGTATCTCCACATTTATTAGAAGACTGGGCCAACTTTCAATTGAGAATTTATGGCCCAAATTAGAAAGTTCGATTGTGGCCCATTGAGATTCATTTGTACGAAAAAATGTTGTAAAACTTTTCAATTCAATGGATATTTTTCAGAAGTACTGCATTAATGCAAATATAAAACTAATTAATTATTTTTGGAACCATGAAGTTGAAGGATGCACTAAACGCACAACATTCATTTGTCGTGTTATAACTATTGTGAAAAGGTTAGAAGATAAGTTAAACATCTTTTTCAAAAACTCAAATTATTTACAAATGCCATTTCAAAATACTACAAGAAAATATTTATTAATTTATAATAAAATTTAATATTTATTATAATTATAATTTTGAACGGAAGGTCTTCTTTTAGTTATGTTCTAAAAATATATTAAATTATAACGAGTAATTGGTTATACTTTATAACAAAGGTAGCAGAAAACTATTGAGAAAAAAAATTGTCTCAAATTGTTGGAAAGTAGAAGATTTTTTTTTTGTTCTATAATAAAGTAACATTTTTGAAAACAAATTCTGACAAACATATGATATAATTTAACGAGAAAAGATAATATATGAGGGGAGAAAAATCATATATCTCTCATCTATGACTTTTTTTTGGACTTTTATTATTTATTTTGGAAAAAATTAATTAAAAAATTAATTGTAAAATCAGATTAATGTAAGGGAAAGACTAATACCATCCTTTTATTATAAATTAAATCATTTATAATGTTTAAAGGCTATAGAAAGCAAGTTTAAATAAACAAATGATATTTAAGTAGTATGTCTAAAACGAAAAGAAACATATCATTATTTCACAGTGAATATTATAAAAGAGAAATAGAGAATTTTCTAAGAAAAATGAAACATTATTGCCTTTAAAATAAATATTTTGTCAAAAACTAAAAGAAAGTAGCACTTAAATATTATTATTTAAAGAATTAAACATTGAAATAAATGGTAATAATATATTATTAAGATATGATGCATATTAAAATATTTAAAACCTATACAGTAATGTTAGGGGAAAGCACACTAACTAGAAGACAAAATCACTTATCTTCATTACCTATATAAAGTTCCAAAAGGAGAGTTGAATCTTTGTGCTAAATACCTCTAGTGATTAAGTTCCACTTGACTTATGCTTCTTCAATTTACCAATTATAAGTAATTATAATCATTTTGGTGTATCTACTCTATGAGATGTAAAAAGGATAATTAGCTTGATTGAATCAAAATTAATCTAGTTTCGTGTAAAAAGCAAATTGAGAAAACCATTTAAACTATGTTAGAATCGAATAAAAGTACAAATGAAGCACGTTCAAGTTTTGATCATTTGAATGAAGACAAAATGCACAGGTTACTGAAATTGTGATGCTCCAACTTCATGTTTATACTGAGAAGTTTTATGAGAAACGATACTTGTATGTACAGTCAAGTCAATTGTGAAAGTAAGAAAGAGAAAAGTTTACAATTCTTTGAGAAGTGTCGTATATAAATTGTATGGTGTGAGTTTATGTCACTATATATAATTCTATCATATTAAAAAGAGTTCAAGTTCAACTCCAATACTTGTGATCAGTTTATAAAAATAATATAAATGTGATCATTATGTAACAAGAATATATTTCAGATTGATTCAGTTTTAAAATGTTAAATATGATTAAGGAAACTAAAAATATTGTTGAATTAGGTTTTGGTTAGTTGAGTTTAGTTTCATGAAACTATTTTTCTACTTAGCTTGAGCAGCTCAACAATTTTGAACATTCCTGGTAGGACGTGATTGCTTACGTTAAATTGATAAAGGCACATGTTGTAATGTTACATACTTGACTTTTAAAAGCCCCACACATGTAGTGTGCATAGTGGTCATGTCAGTGATCAGATCCATTTATTGGTGAAGGAAGATAAAGATTGATGAACTCGGAGAAGAAGATGGGTTGGAGAGGGATACTGGGTTTTGAATATGGTATAGTTCAGGCACCATTAGGCCCTGATATCTCTGGTCCTCGCCTTGTAGCTGCAGTTGCCAATGCTGGTGCTCTTGGTCTTCTTAGGGCCCCTGATTGGGTATGCTCATGCTTCCCTCTGTTGCTTATCGTTGCCTTCTGTTCTTCAATTCCTGCATCAATTCATTGTTATCTGTCTCGGAATATCATTACACAGTGTAAATTTGAAATCTTTTTCTACAAGTTAATTGTTCTGAGGTGCATAAGCATTATTTGTTGATTCGACTCTAACAGGAATCGCCGGATTATTTGAGGGGACTCATAAAGACGACTAGGTCCTTAACTGATAAACCTTTCGGGGTTGGTGTCGTTCTGGCCTTTCCCTTTGAGGAGAATTTGAAGGTCATTCTGGAAGAAAAAGTTGCAGTCTTGCAAATTTCCTGGGGTGATTGTACAACGGAGTTAGTAGATAGGGCTCACGCCGCTGGGGTCAAAGTTGTTCCTCAAGTGAGTTTTCTGTTCATTTATTAACAGTACTAGGTTACTAACTATACGCAAATCCTGAGACAAGATTATATTCTTATTTTGGTGTTCCTTTTATTTGCTCTGCAAATTAATGATTCTGTTATTGGTATGTAACCTGTTACCTATAACAGGTTGGGAACATTGAAGGTGCGAAACAGGCGATTGAAGCAGGTGTCGATGGGATAATTGTACAAGGACTTGAAGCTGGTGGTCATGTATTGGGTCAGGTGTGCATGCTTATAATAATTTTGATGTATATTTATAGAGTATAAGTGTCTTGTTTTGGTGTTGATGATTAACTAATAATTGTTAATTTTCTGCTTGAATTCAACCATAAGATGGAAGAAAAGAATGCTGACTACGTTTATTAATTTTTAGCGTGAGTGAAGTGGCTAGTGCCATACACAAGGCCTACATTCGCAATGGACTACAACATTGGTGTCCCACTGTCTGTCATATCTGTCTTTGATATGAAAACTTCAAGTGAGACAAGTTGTACTTAGATAAAGTAGTCTATGTAGTAGTAGTGATTGCAGATGCTGTATATGTAACATTCTCACAACCTACAACCTAGTGTGAGTCTTTTTTCTCATAGACTACTTTTTCAGGCTCATTCCTACTTAATATAAGACCAAACTTAAACGTTTCATATAAGAAAGTTAAAACATTACTTTTAACCCTAAACCTTAAAACTATAAATATAAGTCTTCTTTCATCTACTGCTTTTAGGCTCATTCGTATTCAGTATGAGATCAAACTCGGAATCCTAGGAGCATACTATAGCTAATCATATTTTTTCAATTGTGTACCACACTACTACTTTCCATTTTTGGCACTCAGAGACAGTGCTTTCCCTTTCATGTAATTGCAGGATGGTCTAATTACATTGGTGCCAAGGGTGGTCGATCTGGTTGGTGACCGAGAGATACCAGTTATTGCAGCTGGAGGAATTGTGGATAGTCGGGGTTATGTTGCTGCTCTAGCCCTTGGTGCTCAAGGCGTCTGTTTAGGCACCAGGTTTTGAAACATTACTTTCACATTAATCATATTTCAGTAAATTCCTCTCCTATTGTTGCTGTAATATCTTGACATTTACAATTTTTTGTGCTTAAATCAAGAATTCTGCCTCCATGATAGAAGCCTATTGCGGGGGCTATAAATCTTGGCATTCCTATTTCTAACACTATTACACCTTTTCAAATAAGTTTTCATGCCAAGAGTCTTGTTTGCAGGTTTGTGGCAACTGAGGAAAGCAATGCTCATTCCACATACAAAAGAAAATTGGTTGAATTTGATGAGACTGCATACACGGATGTGTTTGGGAGGGCAAGATGGCCTGGTGCTCCTCATCGTGTCTTGCAGACACCTTTCTATAAGGAATGGAGATCGCTTCCGGCACACGAAAACGAAGCCAACCAACCCATCATTGGCCATTCAACGATTAATGGCGTGGTATGTAACAAAGCTAACATTCTTATATGCAACTGTTATGTCTACAATATCTGTGTTTGACTATACTTTTTGCATGAAACAGGGCAAAGATATACGACGTTTTGCAGGTACTGTTCCAAACGTTACAACTACAGGAGATCTCGAGAGCATGGTGATGTTTGCTGGCGAAGGTGTTGGTCTCATTAAGGAAATTCTGCCTGCTGGAGAAGTGGTAAAGCAGCTAGTTGAAGGAGCACAGCTTATAATACAGCAAAACTTAAACTAGATTGTCAAATGTCGAGTGGGAGAGCATGTTTAAGTTATGTACAATGGTTGTGGCTCGGAATAACAATAAATGTGCCAGTTTCAAGACAAGTTTATAATAAAAATTTCGTTTTCGCATTGCTTCATCTTCAGAAAAATGTAATGATACCGTAAAAGTTTATTAAGGAAACACAAACTAGCACTCGTAACCGGCGCATTATTTGGATTTCAAATAAAGTTTAGAGAAAAGAAGATCAATGAATTATTACAGTACAACATTATAAAAAGGAAAACCCTTCAATCAAATGATGTTTGCTTAAGCAAAACATCTTCAATTACTTTGTCCAAGTTTATATATGAACGACCACCGGGTCTTGTTCCCTCCTCTGCCTTCTTCTTGAAATCCATCGTCTTTTCTCTCATCTTCTTTCCCTTCTCCCCTACCATCAACTCATTGACCAGATTCTCCACCTCCTCTCTCTTCACATTGGTATCAATCTCAATCCCAATCTCCCACTCATTGCACACAAATCTACAGTTTGTTGGCTGATCTGCAAAAAATGGCCAGCACAACATTGGGACTCCAGCACAAACACTTTCAGTGATCGAGTTCCATCCACAATGAGTCAAGAATCCACCAATTGATGGATGGTTCAGCACCTGTTCTTGTGGACACCAACCTGCTATTAGGCTTCTGTCTCTGGTTTCATTCACAAAATCAGATGACAAAATCACGGAACCTCCAATGACAAGGTCAGGCCTAATGATCCACAAAAACGGTTTCTTGCTGTTGGCCAAACCCCAAGCAAATTCCAAAAGTTGATCTGCAGACATAACAGTGATGCTGCCAAAATTCACATAAACTACGGATCTGGGTTCCTGGGATTCAAGCCACTCAAGACACTTGGGATCTTCATTCCAAAGATTGGAACCAAGAGAAGCCAAGTGGTTATTCGGACTTTGATCCAAAAACGAAGGGAAAGGACCAATGGTGTAGAGAGAAGGAAGCATAGAAGAAAGAGCATTCATAGCATCTCTCTCAAGCTCATCAAAAGTATTAAAAACAATAGCTGAGACTGTGGGAACTCTAGCAGCTACTTCAATGAAATACTCTAGCATGAAATCATTTGGATCTGCTGTCTTTACAAAGCTAGGAAGGTCCCTCATGCGAAAATTTTTCAAACCCGGAATACATTCTACCTTGGTGGTGTCCAAATATCCGTTTGTGAGATAACTCTCATCTGCACATGATAACCACAAAAACCTGTAACTGTGAGATCCGTACACGAACGAATCTATACACGAAAGATAAATGAAGGAAGAACATAAATTGATACCTTTGAGAGGTACGATTCCCTTATCCACCAGATAACGGAAGTGCATAAAACACAAGAATGCACCTGCACTGACCGGGGAAAGGAGAATAATAGGGAGAGAAAGTTCCTCAGCAGCTTGTATAGGAAAACTCATGAAACAATCAGAGACCAAGCAGGTAACTGGGGGGTTGAGACCAGTAGTTGCAGAGTGGTTAAGTCTAGCAAGAAGTTCGCGAAAGGGTTGGAGAAAGTTCTTTCTGATAGAGTCACAAAGAGAGGGTACGGGTTGACTAACATCACCATCAGCATCGTCATCCAAAGGAGGAAGACCATCTGGGATGGTTTCAAAGCGAAAATCTGGGAGACCCTGAAGAGCATTAGGACCCCTTGATTTGAGGTAGCGTTTGTGGTTGTATTCAGTGTGGACAAAGGTTATGTGAAAGCCTCTGAGATGAAGCAGCTTTGCTAGTTTGAACAAAGGGTTTATATGGCCTTGAAGTGGAAATGGAACCAGCACAGCGTGTGGCTTTCTCTCTGCAATGTTGTTCATCTTCGTTTTTCCCTTCTAAGAAAAATTGAAAGGAGAAGACAGTGGAAAAGGCTCTTCGTTGCCTCAACATATATAGCACTAGCACACTCAATGAACGTTATTGTTTCAGCAATACTTTTCTGGCACCGGTTGGTAGATGAAGAAAGTTGCAATATCTCTTATTTTAAAGTTAAATTATATTTTTAGTCCTTATAGCAAAATTTGAATTTGGTCTTTCAATTATTTTTTATCTTAATATGGTCTCTATTTTGGGAAATTTGACCCAATCAAGTTCTTTCCGTTAGTAGTGGAATAACGGTGTTAATTGGGGTGCTACGTATCAGTTTTTAGATTTTTTAAATTTTTTTTTTATTTTTTTTGAATTTTTTTAAAATCTTTAAAAAAATTAAAATTTTGTCACGTGTCAAGCTGACATCGTGCCACGTGGCAGTGACAGTGCCACGTGTCACTATTTGGTAGGTGTTATTTTCTCATTCTCAATTTGGTCCCTGTATTTTATTTTTTGTCTCAATTTAATCCCATTTTTTGTAAAAATTATGCAATTTCGTCCCCCTCCAAATTGAAACAAAAATTATAAAATGTTATACAAATATTTTTATTAAATTTGATTTTTTTATTCAAATTAATATTTTTATTATATATTTTCAATAAAACCAAGTTTCTTTAAATTTGTTTCACATTAAATTTTACTTAAAATTGTTTTCAAATTTTAAATTTATTTATTTTTTATTGTTACACAAACTAGTTAATTTTTCTTAAATTATATAATTTTTATTTTTATACTAACTAAAATATTTGTATAGAAATTATTGAATTTTACACATTTTAAAAATATGCAATTATTTAAAATATAAATTCAAATAAAAAACAATATTAAAGTATAATGTAATAAAATATCAATATAATTTATGAATTTTTTTATTAACATTATTTTCTATTAACAACTTTAAAATAATTTTAAATAAAGTTTAACGTAAAATATAAATTAAAATAAACTTAATTTTGTTAAAAATATTTACTTGAAATATCAATTTTGATAGAAATATTTGTGCATATTTATATAGAAATTTAATTTGGTTTCAATTTGGAGAGGGACAAAATTGCACAATTTTTACAAAAATTAGGACTAAATTGAGACAAAAAATAAAATACAGGAACCAAATTGAGAATGAGAAATTGACAACTCCCAAACAGTGACATGTGGCACTGTCACTACCACGTGGCACGATGTCAGCTTGACACGTGGCAAAATTTTAATTTTTTTAAAAATTTTAAAAAAATTAATAAAAAATAAAAAAAAAATAAAAAAAAATAAAAAAAAATTCAAAAAATTCAGAAGCTGACACGTGATACCCCATTTAACACCGTTACTCCACCATTAACAGAAAGGACTTGATTGGGTCAAATTTCCCAAAATAGGGACCAAATTAAGATAAAAAATAATTGAGGGACCAAATTCAAATTTTGCTACGAAAATGGAACTAAAAATATAATTTAACCTTATTTTAATTATTGTGGATCTGCAATGTAACTCAACAAAAGTTGCTACTATGTATGAAAACAGGATTCCAATATCTGCGTCAAAGTTGTTTGTTTCCATCAGATTTTGACTTACATTAAAAACTATTTTAACGAAAGAAAATTGGTGGTTCTCCTAGTTACTTTATCCGCACGTCACAACGCTCTTATTTTGAACTGTATCAATATTTTCTTAAAATATGTTATATGATTGTTGAATTCAAAAAATGAAAAACAAGATATTGTATGAGTGATTAGTATACGCGGGAATGGTGAGGTAGGGTACTAAGGTCCGTTGTAGCATTTTCACTTGCTAGGGTACCACTTCCTATTTTTTTGGATTGTATCGGTTGACAACTACGTAAAATATTATTTTGTTATAATACATTATTTACATTTATTATTATTATTATAATAATATAATATTTTATTATTAAAAATAGTTGTAGAGTATGTATTTAGAAAAGTGCACTGTCAAAGTAACTTTTTTCTATCTTTTCAGGTACCATTCACGAGGATGTTGTATAATGCAAAAGGTAATCCTAATAAGGTGAAAAAGAAAATAGACACCTAAATTTAAAAATATTTGTAAAAATATATATGAAAGATAGTAGCAATTTTTAGTTTGATTTTTTTTTCTTAAATATCTTTTTGGTCCTCATTTCCGTAGTGTTTGGTGCGGATGGTCCTTATTTTAATAAAATGTTTAAAATGATCATCATTTTTACCGAATATTTAAAATGATCTTCATTTTCACAATTCGTGTTTTATTTGGTCATTTTCTGTAATGCCATTTAAATCATTAACGGAGCATTGTACAAAGGTGACACGGTTTGTATTAGAGTATGTTACGTGTAGTGTACAAGTGTGATAATTAGATATTTGGAAATAAATAAGTGAGCTAGAGTTTTGGTAAGGAATGTTTGGGCAGTTGGTGAGTTTTGGTAATCTTGTTTCTCCATTCCCAATTGGTGTTGCTGCAATCTTCTTCTTCCTGCAATCCCATTATATAGGTATGTTACGGTCCCAATTTTCTTCCTTTACCTCTGGTTGTAATCGTTGGAGGCAACCGTGTTGTATCACTTCGTGCACTGTTGGTGGTTCAATGAGAAATTAATTAACCCCGATTTGTAGCTGCGGAAAGATGTCAGCTTTGAGGATGACAAGAACTCCAAAGAATATTGGTAAAAAATTTTGGTTACAAAGTGGTGGTTTCAATAATGTGGGCTGCAACTTTTTCAAATGGTGATGTTGATGAAAAGAATGTCACCATCATGACACAAATGAGGTAGATTAATGATTTGGAGAAGTCATTGAAGGTTGCTGAGAAGAGGCTGCAATTAGTAATAGGGTTCACTTGTGTTGTTATTGTATTATTCGTACTGTTATTATGTGTAATCTTTTAAAGTCCAATATGTTTTGTACTATTGTTAAATGAAGAAATGAATTAGTTTGATTATGTTGATATTAGTCCCAACATGTTCAAAATGACATCTTAATCTGAGTATTGAAGTAAGTGATATTGATCTAAGCTTGGGAAAATTAAATTGATCTAAGTCTGGAAGAAGTTAAATTCATAACCTTAATTCATCCTCATCAAAATGCACTCTATCAATGTTTGGCAAAAGTGAAATTGAACGAAGTTTAAGGAAAGTCAAAATGCAGTACATCAATAATGAATTCTACATTAGAAATTCCAAAAGACATTTGTAGCTGCTATTATGGTCTCCTCCTAATATGTAATTTCATCCTAAACTGCTAGGATGGTTCTTCTGGTGTTGGTAATGGTGCTATTTGACTCTCCACTTCATTCCTTGGTGGTTGAGTTGTTTGAGTTTCAGCAATTGGTGTATTCTCAACAGTTTGGGCATCTGGTGTAGTCTCAACATGTATTGCAGTCTGCTCATCCACTACAAATCGGGGTTAATCCATTTATCGTTGAACCACCAACAGTGCACGAAGTGATACAATACGGTTGCCTCCAACGATTACAACCAGAGGTACAGAGGAAGAAAATTGGGACCGTAACATACCTATATAATGGGATTGCAGGAAGAAGAAGATTGCAGTAACACCAATTGGGAATGAAGGAACAAGATTGCCAAAACTCACCAACTGCCCAAACATTCCTTACCAAAACCCTAACTCACTTATTTATCCTCAAATATCTAATTACCACACCTGTACAATACACGTAGCACACTCTAATACAAACCGTGCCACATGTACAATGCTCCGTTAATGATTTAAACAGCGTTACAGAAAATGACCAAATAAAACACAAATTGCGAAAATGAGGACCATTTTAAACATTCTGTAGAAGTGAGGACCATTTTAAACATTCTGTCAAAATGAGGACCATCCACAACAAACACTATGAAAATGAGGACAAAAAGGTATTTAAACTTTTTTTTAATACGTTATTGAACTTGTTTATTTTTATTTAATTTAATATTTAGATTTAGATTTTAATTTCTATTCATACCATACTTATAATAAGCATACAGTTTTTTTTTTAAGAGGACTCTGATATTCATGTGAAAAAGAACATTGAAACTAAGGAATAAGATTTGTTAACATACACAAAGCAAATGAATGTGCAACATTTTTCTACATTCAAATAGATTAAAAAAGGAAATAAGAGGAGTCAAAAAGTTGAAACTTAATTGCCGTCCTAATGCATTGTCTCATCTCACAAGTATAATAATGCGGCCAAAACCAGGAAGGAATCTTAGGCGTCCTCACTCCTATAGTTAACAAAGAAAACAGAAAAGAACACGCAGCTGCTAAATCCCAAAAGTATATGCAACTCCCACCCTTTTATAAATTCATAAATTATTATTTTATTATAAAAGGTCACCACCAAACGAGGTAAACAAATAAATAAAAATAAATTTTTAATAATTAAATTTTGACAATATTTTTTATATTTTAATGTGTCATTTTTTAAATGATCTATCATCTTTTATTTATTTATTTTTATATTTTAAAACCAATTAAAAAATATAACTTCATGTAAAATAAAATTGTCAAAATTTAATTCATAATGTATCATTATCCAAAAATAAAAGATGGCACCAGACAATACTTTTCTATCCCAAATCCCTTTCCGGTCATAAAAAGAAACTACACAGATAAAAAAACAACTTTTTTACGTTTACTTTATTAAATATCTTTTAAGTAATTTTTTATTTTTATATTTTAAAATCATCTAAAAAATATCAATTCAGATTATAAAAAAAATTTAAAACAATTTAATTATAAAAATATCATTATTATTGAAAGAAATACAATAAAGAAATGACTAAACCTAATCTAGATTTAAGAGAATAAACAAATCCCCATTCGATAATGGTTAGACTTTCACGCTTTTACATTATCACGAGCCTTTACAAACAATCAGACATTGTTCAAATGGGATTTTTGGATCATGTGCGCATGTACGGACATTAGAACTTTTTTTTTAAACTATCATTTCACACTATTTTTTACAATTCTTCACTCTCTTTTTATCTAAAAATATAAAAATTAATTTTGTTAAGACAATTTTATTTTTATAAAAATTATCAATTAGTAGTAAAATCATGTAAAAAAAAACATTTTCTCTCTCTATATATACTTATGGTTCTGATTTACCGTGCTAAAATAAATTAATTAAGTAGATAATTGTTATTCCAGTATAATATAAATTGTGGCTACTACCCACAATTTTGTAACATGCATGAAACTCCTAGCTTAGTGATATAAACCGAAAATTAATCAATTAATTAGTAACAGGTCTCTAAATATCAGCCAAAACATAGGAAACACAAACTAGCACTCATAATCGGTGCATTATTTCTATAACATTGCCACAAATTCTAAAGGAATGAATTATTATTACAGTACAACATTACGAATTAGAAAAAAACCCTTCAATCGAATGATGTGTTGTGCTTAAGCAACACCTCCTTAATTATTTTGTCCAAGTTTACGTATGAACTACCACCGGGTCTTGTAACCTCCTCTGCTTTCTTCTTCAGTTGCATCGTCTTTTCTCTCATCTTCTTTCCCTTCTCCCCAACCATCAACTCATTCACCACCTTCTCCACCTCTTCTCTCTTCGCACTGTTATCAATCTCAATCCCAATCTCCCACTCACTGCACATGTATCTACAGTTTGTTGCCTGATCTGCAAAAAATGGCCAACACAACATTGGTACCCCGGCACAAATACTCTCAGTGGTCGAGTTCCATCCACAGTGAGTCAAGAAACCACCAACCGAAGGATGGTTCAGCACTTTCTCCTGTGGACACCAGCTTGCTATCAGGCTTCTGTCTCTAGTTTCATTCACATACTCTGATGACAAAATCACGGAACCCCCACTCACAAGGTCTGGCCTAATGATCCACAAAAACGGTTTCTTGCTGTTTGCCAAACCCCAAGCAAACTCCAACATTTGCTCTGCAGTCATAACTGTGATGCTGCCAAAATTCACATAAACCACGCTTCCAGATTCTCTGGATTCAAGCCACTCAAGACACTCGGTGTTTTCCTTCCAGAGGCTGGAACCTAAAGACGCCAAGTGCTTTTGCGGACTTTGATTCAAAAGTAAAGGGAAAGGACCAATGGTGTAAACAGAAGGGAATATAGAGGAAGAGTAGATAGCATTCATTGCATCCCTTTCAAGTTCATCAAAAGAATTAAAAACAACAGCAGAACCGCTGGGAATTTTAGCAGTTTCTTCGATGAAAAAGTTTAACATTACATCATTTGGATCTGTTGTCCTCATAAAGTCCGGCAGGTCCTTCAGCCGATAATTTTCCAGACCTGGAATGCAGTCCACTTTGTTGTTTAAATATCCGTTTGTCAGATAACTCTCATCTGCATGCCATCATCACAAAGGCCAATGGCTGTCAGATACATTTATGAACACATTAAAATGTAATTTCTGTTTTAAGTTCCTTAAGATTCTAAGAAAATTGGTCTTTCTATTTTCTGAAACATGATCAATTTTGTTCCTCATCTGGTGACATAAACAGTCAAAAAATTCACCACAGTTCAAAAGTACGTGGATGAAGAAGTTAAAACAAGTTTTATCCTACAGATGCTAACTATATATTCAATGGATGAAGAACATAACTGTATACCTTTGAGGGGTACGATTCCTCTTTCAACGAGAGTACGATAGTGCATAAAAGACCAGAATGCAGCAGCACTGAGTGGGGAAAGGAGAAGGACAGGGATTCCAAGTTCTTGAGCCGCTTGAATAGGAAAAGAGACGAAACAGTCAGAAACCAAGCAGGTAACTGGGGGGTTGAGACCAGTAGTTGCAGAGTGGTTGAGTCTAGCAAGAAGTTGGCGAAAGGGTTGGAGGAAGTTCTTTCTGATAGAGTCACAGAGAGAGGGTATGTGTTGACTAACATCACCATCACCATCGTCATCCAGAGGAGGAAGACCATCTGGGATGGTTTCAAAGCGAAAATCTGGGAGACCCTGAAGGGCATTAGAACCCCTTGATTTGAGGTAACGTTTGTGGTTGTATTCAGTGTGGACAAAGGTTATGTGAAAGCCTTTGAGATGAAGCAACTTCGCTAGTTTGAACAAGGGATTTATATGTCCTTGAAGTGGATATGGAGTGAACACAGCGTGTGCCTTTCTCTCTGCAAAGCAACTCATGTTTGATCTTTCCATGAATAGAAATGAATGAGCTCTAGCAAGCACAAGTTCCCATTTAAGGGTTTCCAAGACCATATTTTATGGGATTGATTATTTTGGACGGATCTACATTTTTTTAATACTATTATTATTATTGAATGTGGAGGCTATCGGAAGAAGATGATTCATTGATATGAAATTTAATGAATGAGGACCATTATTAAGCTGTACATACTCATCTGCAACTTTGTCTTTCGTGAATCTGAAGCTGAGAGACAACCAATAATCTCTTATTAATGAATTAAATATGCCAAATGAGGACATAAGCCGAAGGCTTTTACTAAATCTTACGCCAAGATACAAACAATAAAATAATTACAACGCAGGGTCTTACGTAAACTGATTGATTTTTTTATAGTAATTATGCTGAAAGTCTGGAGTATATACAGAACGATTCTTCGTTTTTGGGTTAGTACATGATTCCTAAGTCCCCACTAATGGTTACATAGTAGCCTGTTAAGAGAATACAGAGATGTTATTTTAATGGGTTATATTTTTTCGTACATGGTTATAGTTATATTTATCGAGAGATTATGGTTCTATATGGTTATATTACATTAATTTTACACATAAAGTATTTGACACCATTTTTAACATAAAACCTTAAAGCAATATGGTTATGGGTCTTTATTCTTATATCGTGTTTAACTTTATCTATTTTATCTAAAGTGAAACTTTTGACTCACACTCGGACTATTCCCAATAATGTTTCCTCAGAAGTGAGTTTCATTGTAGTTCCATATGGTTATATGACATTAATCTTACATATATAAGTTATTTAATACCTTTTGTAATTCAAAATCTTAAGATAATGTGATTATGAATCTTTATTTTTATATCGTGTTTAACTTTATCTATTTTTTTGTAATATAAAAAATTTGAATCACACTTAATATTTCTGGATTAAGAGACACAGATTGTGAAGAATCTGTCATCGGTGTGGTTATGGACTTGAGTTCAACAAAGCTGAAAATTCTGCCACCAAAATCATTTCACACTACGGAAAGTTGGGCACCTAACATCTCATTATCATTTCTATTCTTTATTTTCTTTTTCTTCGCCATTATGTACTTCCTATCATACACTATTTATTGAGCTACATACACTTTTTATTTATTGAGCTACTACATTCCGGACATTCATATCTTATCTTACAGATATAATTTATCATTATTCATAGAGTAAGTTGGTTGAGATATAGAATAAATAACTATCACTAACCAATTGTTTGATTACAATATTATATAACTGAATAAAAAATAAATATAAACAATCAGAATATAAGTCTTAATAATTCGAAAATAATCTCTAATATATAAGTCTATACAATAATCATCTTTATCACATGGAGAATAACTTCCACTCACACTAATTCAATATTTATGTTTACTTGATCTTCATTCATGTGTGTCCATTTTTTTTTCTATAATATCAACAAATAAAAAACTATTATAATAATAATTAAATAAAAGAACATCTTTAAATTATAATTTAAAAAATTATTAAAAATATTATAATTTTATAATAAGTAGTTTTTATTTATTTTGTAGGTAATTTTTTTAATTATAGATAATTATTTTATTTAAAGTAACAATTGTTTAGAAAGCAAAATGGTAAGAATTTGTATATAGAAAAATAAATTCATTTGTTAATGTTATAGATTATGGACTTAATTAATTTTAAATCTCTTATAAATTTCAGTATTTTGAATTGAATATTTGTTAATTAGTTTGTTATTAAGTATTTTAAAAGTTTGTATAGAGCTGCTTAGACTTGATTGGGAAGATATAATTGTGCTCTGCAGAATCATGTTTTGTAGAATTATGCAAATTTGCTGAGGTTAAAGATGAGTTAGTTGAGCAAATCTAAAGTTAGAAGCTCATTGACTTGGAACATTACAACACATTTTCATATTTGCAAGGGAAAAATTTCTAGCTAGTCCCTCGCAAAACAATTTAACTAAAGATTAGTGAGAAAACATCGAGAACACTGAATTGTAGCTAAATTGTAAGTAGCTAATTAGTGAGGAAACTATTCCGTAGCTAATCCCTGACCAATATCTAATAAACTAGTTGCAACTAATCCCTAGCTAATCCTTAACCAATTGGTTGTAGTTAATCTCTAACAAAACTTTTGTAAACAAATCTCTAATAAAATATTTGTAACAAACCCCTAACAAATTAGTTATAACAAATTTTTAGCAAAATGTTTTTAATTAATTTTTATCAAACTCTTTGTAGTAAATTCCTATTAATGTGATTGCAGCAAATTTCTCACTAATTCGTAATAAAATGTTTGTAACAAATTCCAATATTCCTTTCGTAACAAATCTCACACTAATCTTATACTCTTATTATTTTTTTATACCTTATAACATATATTTAATTATCAATATCACATAAAAATATAATAAATTTAGCGAATTAATTCATATGAAACATGATAAATTTTCATCCATTCAAAATAGTCAAAATTAAAAATATAATAAAAATTTGTAATCATCACAAATGGAACTATCGTGAACATGCATGATTACATGAATTATTAGACTCCAACATTATAAAAAAGAAATAGCTTTCAATCAAGTGATGTCTTCTGCTTAAGCAACACCTCCTTGATTACTTTGTCGAAGTTCATGTATGAACGACCACCGGGTCTTGTTGCCTCCTCTGCTTTCTTCTTTAAGTGCATCGTCTTTTCTCTCGCCTTGTTTCCCTTCTCCCCTACCATCAATTCATTCACCACCTTCTCCACCTCCTCTCTCTTCGCATTGCTATCGATCTGAATCCCAATCTCCCACTCACTGCACATATATCTACAGTTTGTTGGCTGTTCTGCAAAAAATGGCCAGCACAGTGTTGGGACTCCAGCGCAAACACTTTCCATCGTCGAGTTCCATCCACAGTGAGTCAAGAAACCACCAACTGAAGGATGGTTCAGCACTTTCTCCTGTGGACACCAGCTTGCTATCAGGCTTCTGTCTCTAGTTTCATTCACATACTCTGATGACAAAATCACGGAACCACCCACCACAAGGTCGGGCCTAATGATCCACAGAAACGGTTTCTTGCTGTTGGCCAAACCCCAAGCAAACTCCAACATTTGCTCTGCGGACATCACTGTGATGCTGCCGAAATTCACATAAATAACAGATCCAGGATTCTTGGATTCAAGCCAATCAACACACTCCGTATTTTCCTTCCAAAGATTGTAACCTAAAGGTTCCAAGTGCTGATGTGGACTTTGATTTAGAAGTAAAGTGAACGGACCAATGGGATAAAGAGAAGGGAACATAGAGGATAGAGCATTCAGTACATCTTCCTCAAGGTCGTCAAAAGTGTTAAAAAGAAAGATCGAGTTTTTATCAACTGTATTTGCAAGTTCAATGAAAAACTGCAAAATTACATCATTTGGATCCGTTGTCCATAGGAAGTCAATCATGTCCTTCAGCCGAAAGTTCTCCATTCCAGGAATCCAGTCCACTTTGGAGTCCAAAAACCCGTTTGTCCGATAACTCTCGTCTGCATATCATAAACACAAAAGCTCCATCTATGAATTGATATTAGGGCAAATTGATTTTAGCGCGGACTAGAAAAATTCAATCCAATTCACTTTTTACTTCTTTATTTTTCTTTCATATAT
>Ga0214542_1007110_pt1 | contig 19757 bp, 9 predicted proteins | sample CNSS1metaG_FD_160096 | JGI IMG/M metagenome (GOLD analysis project Ga0214542, IMG submission 160096) | Root nodule microbial communities from cowpea collected in UCLA plant growth center, Los Angeles, California, USA - CNSS1 | ecosystem: Host-associated > Plants > Roots > Nodule | place: USA...
TTTTACCAAACTTACTCAATAAATCCAATAATCACAAATCCTAATTAAATCAATCTTTAAGAACAGAAAAATCAATTAAATCCCCAAATTTAAATATTAAATGAGGGCAAAAATTTGAACTCATCAAGAATATTTTTTTATAATTTACTAACACGTATACGAAGAAGTCAAACATCATAAATTTGACAACATTTTGCATTGGTCTCTAAAGTACACGAAATGAAAGTGATCACTAATGATCACAATCAAGTATGCATCCAGAGAACAACACAATATTGTCTCAATCAAAATTTTATCAAATTTATGCATAAACCTCAATGTACACATTATAGTTTATTATGAAAAATAATTTTTTTCAAACTATTTGATCGGACAATTCAACATTTAATACAAACGATTAAAAATTTAATCATTTGAATGAAATCTCAAACACTCAATGTTTAACTAAAATTACAACAAATGTTAATAAATCTAAAATTAAATTAAACAATCAAAGTTAAAATATAGCTAGTAAACCAATCAAATATCTAAAAAATTAAAATTAATATAATATCTAATAGAAACTAAAAATACAATTTAAAAAGGTTTATCAAAATAACCTTTTTCAAAAAAAGTTGCTTAAATTTGTAAAAATATTTACCTAATAATAAGGAAACATAATCAAAATCACATCATAAGCAATCAAGACATTGCAATGTACCAACAAACTAACCTTAGAGGGTCCCAAAATGTCGATGAGGAATGGAAGGGAGTTGCTGCCAGCAATGGAGAGGGGAGACCGCGTCATCGCTGCTATTGGACAGTACAGAACACGTCGTAGCCGTTGTTCGACGTCGTTGCCACTATTAGACGTTGTCGAAGGAGCTGCACAACCTTGCCGCTATTACTATGCGAATCCTTGACAAAATGATCAGTGAAAACGTTAAAAAATGTAAATCAAGGGTGCCAATCAACTTCCATTGAAGTTAAACAAACTAAAAATAACCTTTCGTGGTGGTCGAAAACTCGTCGTTGTCATTGTGTCACTTTGGAAGAAGGAGAGCGCGAAGGAACAGGGAACTAGAATAAGATTTCACGTATTTTTTTTAAATTGCAGAAATGAGCTTAATGTCGAATCTTGAGAGCCACAACGTTTTTGGATGTCTAACCCTGGGTGCGCCAACGTTACTCAACGTCGGAGATGGCAATGCCAATGTCATTTGACGTCTGATTCTCGAGCTTCGACATTATTTGACGTCCAACGTGAAGAGGCCGACGTTATTCTTAAAGTTAACTTCGGTGGGACAAGTAACCAACATCAATTTTAGCGTTTTATTTACAAAAATGTCACCAATCATTTTTAACATTGAGTTTTTCTTGGACAAACATGGAATGGGTGACTATAACATCCCTATTGGAAATTACTTAAATAAAAGAAATAATTTATAATTAAAATTTGAACGTCATAATTTATTATTCCCAAATGCAGAAAAATTTGAATATTATTCAACACGCTTAAATTTAAATAAGCCAAATCATAAATGTACTACAAGTTCCAACAAACCGACTAAATTTAAGAAAACATAAACAGAATCCCTAGGCAAAAGTTCCATGCCCTCGCTCTATCTCTAGGCATCACCAGCATCACCTTGAATATCATCTGCTCATGTGTGACAAGTCACACGATCATCGCCAAACACAAACAGAAAGGGTGAGCTCATAACCATATAAACACATAATTTAATAAAATAAATATCCACCCAAAACTACTTTATTTCAGTTAATACTTAGCCAAGAAACCTTACTACTGTAAGGTTTTCCAACACACAATTACTTGACCATGGACCCAAGATATAACATGCTTCCATGAACTTGCCTACTTGTGGTCATGCCTCTACGAACCTCCCTGCTTGTAGTCAAACTCTATGGACTTCCCCGCCCGTAGTCCAACACACATGATCCAATAGCTACAAACCTCCCTTCTCGCAATAACCCTCAAGTGTGAGCACAAAACATACGAACCTCCTCGCTCATATCCTCACACGAGAGCATCGTAATATGAACCTTCCCGCTCATATTATCACGTGTTCATTACCAGCTAAACCTACTCGTTCATGACCTAGTCAAGCATCTCCTAGTCCAAGTCCCACATTACAACATACAACACACAATTAAGAAAAGACTATTGCCTTCAACGCTATTGCTTGGCGGCGACTATCGCTTGGCACTGCCTAAAGGTCACCAAGCGACATTCCTACGCAGACCGCCTAGCAGAAACCTCTCGCTGCCAAGCGCCAGATAAATTCCAGAGCCACTATTTTAACGTTATCGCCTGGCAGATCACTCCTCACTGCCAGGCACTACTCACTCCAGGGACTTCCCTGATACTCCGATCGCTTGGTGACCACTCCCGTGCCACCAAGCGCTATACTACTAGTGTACCAACTACTATTTTAGCATGTCAAAACAGGTTATAACTTAATATAAATTCATCCAAATACAATAACATATGTCCACAAATTATTCTCTAACTCCAGACTTAGAGTCACATCTCATATACTTTAATCTTATATATCTACAAGCACAATTTTATCCACTTAACTCAAGTTCAACACTACAATTGGACATCACAAAGTCATTATCGCATACCACACATAACAAAACCAGATCTTACCTCAAGTTCTACCTGCATGTTCAATTATTTTACAGTATCGAACACCTACTCACTTTCTATCCTCTCTATCAATCCTTCACTAAGATATCCAGAGTTACCAAATTCCATACACTAAGATACCCCAAATCCTCACCATTCCCTATTTTGTTACACTACATCTTTTTCTCCTTATCTTCAGCTAATTAAAACACCAAGACAGACTCACTATTAATTACCACATCAATTTTTCCTTATATGATCACTCCATCTTATTCCATGCACGAATTTATTTTACCATTAACCCTTGTGCAATTTTTATCACAATACTACAAGCATAAGACCATTCTAATTACTCTTCTAAGAACCTTATTCCCAGTCACCCACACTAGTGCGGAAACATTGTTCAACGACACGTAATATCGACGGTTCCAACACACCCGTTGTGAAAAAAAAAGGTGGTGACTTTTTTGTAAATATTTGGACAAAAACAACGACGACTTTACCTCCAACCGTCGTTGATGTGCACAGAAGAGAGAACAATGACGGTCTTTTAATTTAACCATCATTAGTGTGTACCATAACCATGATGGTGCTCTCCAAAACTGCCGTTGATATGCTGGCGTGTGATAACCACGACGGTGTTTCCTAGAACCATCGTGGATGAGCTTGTCGCGGGTTAAAAAAATAACCATATTCACTGTTTCTCTTTGCGCTCACTCTTCTCACTTCCACTTGTTGCACTCCATCTACACTAGCCACTACGGCGTGCACCGCTACTGCTTGAGTTCTGTGTGACGTCCATTGTGTCACTGCCACCGCCTCCTTGTGTGAGGTTTGTAGTCACTGCCACCGCTGCATTTGCTTCCCTACGCCGCTGACACCGCTACAACCACTTCCATGTGCCGCTGCCACTGTACCAAAGCCCCTACGACTGCGTCGCTGCTGGGAACTTTGCCACCGCGTCGCTATGCTACGTTGAGGCCGCTGCTACTGAACTGTTGCTGCACTTGCAAAGTCTCCACTATTGTTGCCCTGTGTTGTAGAATAGTCATGTGCTACATTGAAACTTATTGCTTTTATGTACTATAAATTTTTTTCTCGTTATAGAATAGTCATGGATCAGAGCTAGATTAATCTATCATGTATAAGTGATGATTGTGAGAGAGGAGTCGAGGAGTTTATAGAATTCGCTAAACGTCATGGTGGTAATGCAAAATATAGAGGAAAGATGAGGTGTCCTTGTGTCAATTGTTTGAATGGGAGAATATTGGATGTTGTCGATATTAGAGAACATCTTTTATGCGATGGATTTTTAAAGTATTATACTACATGGGTGTGGCATGGTGAATTAGTACAAACTCAAACTGTGGTTGAAGCACATCAATTTGTGGAATAGACAATGAAAGATAGATTAGAGGACATGATTGTGATGTTGGAGTACAAACATTTACTAAAGGCGTGTATAAAAATACGACTACAGATGTAGAGACCCCATTATATCTTGGTTCACTAACTTCACACGATTATCAACAGTGTTAAGGTTGATCAATTTGAATGCATTAAATGGGTGGACTGATAAAAGCTTCACAAAATTCCTTCAATTGTTGAAGGAAATGCTTCCTCAAAGTATTACATTATGTGATTGAATGTATGAGGGGTTGAATTGGCTAGTTAAAACTTTAGGCTATTTTTGCAAGCTAAAAACCTCCTTTAATTGAATCAAATAGATCACCAAGTTAGGATGCAAACAGTACTGAACTATACACTTTTAATCGATCAAAAACAGAGTTAACAGATTGATTTTACTAAACAGATTCTGTTATGGTATAATCAATCGATTGAAACTGAAAAACAGTCGACTAAAATACTAGGAAAAATGCAAAAATGTGAATTTGAATTTTAAACCAGAAACAATGCTCAAGAATGATCAAGATCAGTTCCAAATGATTATACAAACATGCTCAATGCTTCAGATGCTATGAAAACATGCAAGAACATGAAAAATATTATTAAAGCACAAGTTCTTGAAACTTTAAAATGAAAATGCAAGAGAGAAAGGTTAGAGAAGAGAGGACACCACGAATTTTTATACTGGTTAACTCAAACCTGAGCCACATCCAGTTTGTCAAGGCAACCTGAGCTTGACTTTGCACTATTTCAAAAGTTTTACAAAGACTCCACCCTTACACTTCCAAAATATGCAAAAACACCACAAAAGACTCTTGAATCACACAAGAATCACACCAGCACAACAAGAACCCTCTTACAGACTTGGAAAACCACCAGGCACACACACAAAGCTTGAGAAAGATCAAACCTTAGTGGTAGCACAGCCTTGCCTAACACAAACCACTTTCTCCAAGCTTCAAACCAAGCCAAAAGCTTCAAGAATTGATCCAAGATCAATCTTCAACAGCTACAACACCTATGATCACGAAGGAGAGTGTTTCCACAAGTTTCTAGATAGGATAAACATGCGCCTCTGTGTACGCATTTTTTAAATATGTGTGATATTATATTAGTAGGTGATGATATTATAACGTTATTAAGTTAATATATAAAATAAAATTATTTATTAAAAATAAAGTGAAATATATCAGAAAAGATGAGAGATAACCGTTGATAAATAAAGAAGAAAAGAAGAAGTAGAGATAAACGATTTCATAAAAAACTTATAAAAATAACGGTCAATTTTCAAAAATTTAATAAATAATTATATTTTAAATTGTAAAATTGGTATTTTAAAATGTAGACACAAAAGAAAAAATCATATTTATATATTGGTATAGATATATATTATTTTATATATGTCACTCCATGTTTTTTTATATATTTATATAAAGATTTTAGCATCCTAAAACATTTCTTAAAAATGTGTTACTAATAATGTGATGCGAAAATTAAACTCTATTCTTATAAAACACGCTTCGTGTTAGTCGTGCTAAAACACGTGGAAGTCACATGTCTCACAAAATAAAAGTTATTAACATAGATAAAAATCACATTAAATCTTTTAAAAAAAATTAAAAACGTATTACTTTTAAAATAAATTTTTAAAAAAATATCAAATTATTATTATAAATATAAGGATCAAAGGATATTAAACCTTTATAAATTTAAACAAAAAATAAATAAAAAAAACTATATTAAAAATATTATTATTATAAATATTAATTACTAAAATTATAATATCAAAATAAATTATACGAATCTCCATATTTGGAAGATAAATATTAAATGCACTAATTAATATATATATATATATATATATATATATATATATATATATATATATATATAATACAATATTATATTACTGCAATAAAGAAACTTTAAAGATAAATATTAAACTTCGAAAGATGTTAAAAATTTCAATGAATTAAAAGTACATTTAAATCTTAATGGTCATATGACTGTATGTGCGTGTAATATATAATTATTTTTTTATGTCAAATAAATTTTTTTCTTCGTAGATATTATTTAAATTTGTCCATATATTTGATTAAATGATGTATTAGTTTTATGTCTCATTATAATTATATTTAGTCAAATATTTATGTCTTTCATGTGAATATTTATTATATTGTTTTAAATATTTTTATTTTTTTTTCACATAAAAATATTTAATTTTTAATTTCAAATGTTCAATCACATAAACTTTTCATCTAGTAGGTAATATAAAAAGCCTAATTTTTTTATTTCCTTTTATCTTTAATTTTTGTTTCATAAAAATAATTTTTGTTTTTTCAAAACAATTTTCATTATCTTTTTATAGTTTGACTACTTTGAAAAAAAAATTATTTCTTAGATTTTTAAGGTACTTTTTATCTTATCAAGTCTTGATTATACATTTATAGAATTTCATTCAGCATTTTTATTTATATTTTATTTTTATAATGTAGAATACTGTTTTGATAATTATTTTTTTCATATCATTACTTTTATTTCTAACTCATTTTATTCGTGTAATTTATGACTGTAATTGTATGAAAAGATTTTATTTACTAGAACATAACAATTTAATGTCATTGTCATGAATCTTGTTTATTATCATCCCAACATTCAATGAAGTTCAAAAGATAAAAAATTTATATAAAATTTCAATTATTACTAGTTTAATCTTTGTTCTGTTCTATGTGCGATCTTGTTCAAGTGAGATATTATATTTTTTATTAGTATATAGAAAAAAAATTAATTAAGATTTAGAAAAAGAAAATAGTAAAAAGACATTTAAGATATTTTTTTTTATAATTTTGTCTGATACTCTAATTTGAGGTATGTATAATTATAATTTCTTTGTAATTATCTGTTACTAAATAAACAAAAATATAACTTTAATATTAAATATTTAATAACATATTTTTTTTGTTGTATTTCTAATAAAAAATAATTAATTAACATTAAAATAATAAAAAAAATGTTATATCAATATGCATGAGTATAAGATAATGATTTTTTTTCTTTAGAAATAAATATAAGATACAATGAACCCTCCCTTCACATTCCTAATTATTTCTAATTAGATAATTGGATTATAATTGGACAATAAAGTTGTTTAATGAGCTCACACTCTATTCTTTCCTAATTTAATTTCGTGTTAGTTTTATAAGGCAGGTGGGTATGCTAGGATGACCTATGCAACTGCAGGTGAGAATCGTTGATCCAAAAGGTGGTCGGCAAAAGCAACGGCATCAGGTGCGAATCGCATCTCAATGGACACGTGGCAAGTCCTCGTAAGGACAATGTCAAATTGCTTCCATCAAAGTTCCAATTCTAACCCCAACCAAACCTTTCCTCAACGGAATCCACTAAACTCACAATCTTAGTCTTCTTTTGAGAGAGAAAGAGAGAGAGAGGCCGGAACCATTCTCCGATCGCGCCGGTGGTTCGGTTTATGGTCATCGGAGAATCGCTGATCTCGTTTCGGTTTCGAATCGTCTTTGTAGGCGACTGGAGATGGTGAATTCCATGGTCGAGCGCGCCACGAGCGACATGCTCATAGGGCCCGATTGGGCCATGAACATTGAGATCTGCGACATGCTCAATCATGACCCTGGGTACGCCTCCCTTTTCCTGTTGCATCCAAAACGCATCGTTTTCTTTTTGATTTCTTTCTTTTTATCGTTTTCTCCTTTTTTGGGAACAAATATTCAAGATTAAATTGCCTTTTCCGATCGATGTGTTGAGCTAAGTTCTTGATTAAAATTTTACTGGGATTCGGAGTGATTTGGTCTGTTTACTAATGATAACCGTTTTTGCCGTATGATAATTGTTGTTTCAAAATGGGTGTATCTGAGTGTTATTGTATATGGAGTTTTCGTGAAACCTTTTGAATTGATCAACCAGTGATAGTTCATAGCTACTGTGGGTTCTCCTAAAGTCTTTTTGTCTCGGACGAGTGCGTATATGCTAGGTGACGTCTAATTTACTTGTTATACTATATACGGAATTATATTAAGATTTGTAGGATATTTTTTCCATACTCTGTGTAATGCTTTTAGTTAATAGCATGGAAGTTGGTTCGGAAAGTGTTATCTCGTGTTACTTTGATCTATGAAAGTTTTCATTTATATAAATTGGTTATTCGAGGGATGAACTAGTTGGCAGTTGGCAATATGGTCGGTTAAACGTTAAATTTATTTACAAATCGACACTTTGTGGTCTAATTGTACAATTTTAGGGATCAGAGCAGCATAAATTATCATTAACCTAACTTTATATCAATTCTTACGGTTTCATAATTTACATCTCTTTTTTCTTGTATGTTTCCTTAAATTTCGAAAATTCTGACGTTCTGTATTAGAAATTGGAACGAATATCCAACAGTTTGAAGTATATTCTGAGTGATATTAATGTTTGCTCAGGGGGAGAACAAGGTGGAGTGTCTTAAACATGTGCATCTTTAGAGTTTCTGCAAGATTGTGTTTACACAGTTATGAACTGGATGATTCTTTTTTAAACTAGAATCAGAATACTTGATAATGTTTGGATTTTCTCTTTGTTATGTGTCCATATATTGAGAACTGTGTTTGGTTATGATTAACAGGCAAGCAAAGGATGTCGTGAAAGGGATAAAGAAGAAGATTGGAAGTAAAAATTCAAAAGTTCAACTTCTTGCACTAACTGTAAGCGAAATAGTGTTGTAATACAACCTTTTTCTCTCTCTGTAAAGTCTGATGTCAGCATTGTTCCAGATTCTTTCAGATTTATGCATCTTTGCTTCAAATGCATTTTTCAAATTTCATTTTGACCTCTTAAACTTTACATTATTGCCTGATTTTTTAATTATATGATGTTCACTAATGTACGTTTTAAGATTTTTTTTTAAGATTCTTTTCTTTCCTTTGTATACTATTAAAGTAAAACAGGGAAATACCAATAGATGCTTTTATTTTTGGATATAATAGTTAGTTTGTTTGAGAGAAAATGACAATACAGCTAACATATCCTCAAAAATATCAGACCTAAAATTTACAATAAATTTTTATTCTTCTTGTGTGAAATGGATACTTGGTTTAAGCTATTGTTAGTTGAGAGTGCATATAGACATAATTCTGTACCATCTTGGTAAGTAGATGCCTTCAACTCATGTAAAAAATACCCAAAATATTGATGATCGGGAATAAACTTGACCTGTGCTATGAGAAGTTCAAATTATTGAATGTAATCGCCCACACTCAGTTCTTGGAGACCCCTAAATTGTTCAAAGATGTTTTCCAAGAGCTCAACCTTAAGCTGATCCCATGTCAAATCTTCGTCATCTTCCAATAGAGAATGAAAGAAATGAATTGTTGGACCACAATACAAACTTGGGCTAGATTCACAAATACATCATCTAGTGTTACTTGTACCTGGAAATAGACTTCAACTTTGGGAAATCCAACAGGTAGTATCATCTTGATCAGACATTGATCACTCAATTTTCTTAATGAATTGGCAAAATTCTTCTAGTGCATCCCATTGTAATTTCTTTGGGCTAGATCTTGAAGTGCTTTTCCAAGTGGTGGCTTTCTTTCCTTAAAACGCCTTCAATTTCTTGATTTTATTGCTCAGTGTCCTGCTCCTTCCTTTTACTACCTCCAGCATCGGTTTTGTTGTTCTTTTGTATTCTGAATACAGCCTCCAGCTTCTCCAAGATCAATGTGGTCTGAACATGGATTTCCACAGTCGCTGTGAGATTGTGCACCTCTGCCTCCTGCAACGTGATTTTAACCTCTATTCTCCCAGAAATAGAAATTGCAAAAAGGAATAAAGAACACAAGAAATATGGTAATACTGCATCGTTGGATCAAAACACAGAAGGGAAAGTATAGGAAACAAAATACCTGTCTGTAGAGCAAAGCTCTTATGAAGAGCTATTGCATTCCATCCGTAGCCAACTCTAAATAAGGGACAAGATGCCTCTCTCTCCTCGCATGCCCCAATGTAACAAAATCCTTTCCAACTAATTGGCCTCATGTACAATGCTCAGATCACTCTCCCTAGCCAGCTCATTATTCCCTCACTCTTTAATTCCTTTTTCATACAGTCCAAATAATTTCCCTATTAACAATCTAAGGGAAAATACCATTTTTGCGCCTAAAGGTTTATTTAGGCTACTAACATATTATGTCCAGTCATACTTCCCTTACCTTGTTCCCACGTGCTTTGGCCAAAATTAAGAATGGGCTTTCCGTTTAGTTTTTCTTCTGTGTTTGTCCTTGCTTCCTTGGCCAAATGATGTAGCCTGCATTTGGGCTTGAAAGAGCTGAATTACAACATATGCTAGAAAAATATTATTTGCACCTATACCTATTTTAGTAAGAAAAAATAAAGGAAATATCTTACAATTTAATGAGTCCAAGAAATACAAAATAAAGAAGCTAATCAACTATTTTTGTGAGTAAGAACATCTTTTCATGTCATGCTCTTGGCTATCCTTCTTGGGATGATGTGTTGCTGCTCTTTTTCTTTGTTTCCATACATGCACGTATCAAAAGTAAAGTTTTTTGACAGTACTTGTGTGAAATAACAAACTAATTTTTGAGATCACCTTGGGTACCTTTTCAAATGATGTGTGTTCAGCAAGGAATCATTCTTGTTTGGGTATGATTAACTGTCTAGATGATTGACTATTCAAAAAATTCATTTGGTTTTATGTTGGTTTACTGTTTCTAGTTGTTGGAGACAATCATAAAGAACTGTGGAGATATTGTTCATATGCATGTTGCAGAGAGAGATGTGCTTCATGATATGGTCAAAATAGTGAAGAAAAAGGTATACATAATTTCTTGAACATTTTTTTTTAGTTTTCTGATGTTTTTGTTTGCTTGTAAAATATGTTGATGTCATTTCTCATGCTGATTGTAGCCTGATTTTCATGTCAAAGAGAAGATATTGACTCTTATAGATACTTGGCAAGAAGCATTTGGAGGCCCGAGGGCAAGATATCCACAATATTTTGCTGCTTATCAGGAACTGTTGGTAATGTTTACTATGAATTGTTTAACATAGAGATTTTGTTGCCAAGTATTCCTCTTGCCATTGTGAAAATGAAGGAAAGCTGCTCAACAAAACAATCAATATTTTAGCATTTTTTTTTGCATACACTGTTTTATCTGCTTGCTTATGAGTGTGAATTGTTGCAGTCAAAATTTAACCCAAAACTTTTAGAATGAAATTGTTTTTCAATGATAGTTTATTTTATAAAGGGTTTGTTTATTTCAGCGTGCTGGGGCAGTATTCCCTCAGAGATCGGAACAATCTGCACCTGTATTCACACCTCCACAAACACAGCCATTGGCGTCATACCCTCAAAATATACGTGACACGGATACTCGTCAGGACACAGCTGAATCCTCTGCTGAGTCTGAGTTTCCAACTCTAAGGTATAGACTAAATTCCTTTTTCTTATATGAAGGGAGTTTGACTTTATTCTTATATATTCATGGTCATTCAATTTTTGTATTGTTTTTAATTATGGTTGAAATAATGTTATACAGTGTGTGTGTGCGCATAAGAATCATATATGCATTGTGGTAGTTTTAATAATGGCAGAATATTTTGCGGTTCCAATGTCACATTTGAAGCCATATTCTTTCTTGTTACTGGGCAATGTGCTATTTAATAGCTGTACGGGATCTTTCTCCCTATGAGATCAGAAAAGTTGGGTGGTATCTGCGGAACCAATGGAAAGTGATTTTTTTATTTGCTGTTCTGATGTCACATTTGAAGCCATATTCTTGCTTGTTACTGGCCAATGTACTCTTTGATGGCTGTATGGAATCAAGAAAAGTTTAATGGTATTTGGGGAACCAATGAAATGTGAAAAAAATATGCTAAATAAGTTAGAGGACTCAAATTTTAATCAAAGTTTCTCTTTCTATATTTATCAGTGCCTTTCTATGTGTTATTAAATAAGCTGAATGAATTTAATTTCATTCATTTGATGTAATCAGCTCATGTTTCTTTTAGTATGTACTTAATTGGTATTTTCATATAATGATAGTGAGGGTTAAGCTTTGGTACAGATTCCCATATATAATGCTTTATTTTGTTCTCAATATCTAATCGATATTTCTTTTACAGTTTGACAGAAATTCAGAATGCTCGTGGCATCATGGATGTTCTTGCAGAAATGCTCAATGCCTTAGATCCTAGCAACAAAGAAGTAAGTTACACAATTTTGTTATTCAAATTATGAAAACAAATTCTCTGATTTAGAAAGAATACTATATTCCTTCTGTATTTCAATGATGAGGTCATTGGATCTGTAAATACATGAGCCTGTTGTTTATTTTGGGAAATGTAGAGTTAATTCTAAGGAAACAAATCCTTGTAGTTCTGGGATTGTTTTTGAATACGTAATCCTAGTTTTAATAGCAAGATACACCTGTAATCAAGAATAAAATTATAGTAAGGTTAAAATAAAAAACTTCCTAAAATACATAATGAGCAGCACAGTTTTGACATAAAGGTATTAAAGTTCTTTATATTGTAATGATGGTGAAGATTATGAGTGTAGCATATTGAAAATAATACATTGATCTGGTTGAATGTGTATTAATTATCAGATTCACTGTAGTCCAATTTTGTTTCACAACTATTGTGTTTTTTCTTTGGTTATCTTAATAATTTTGTTGAATTACTTTGATACTAAATTGATTGACTGCTTTTTGTGCTCCGTCTTCATTGTTGTGGTTATGCTTTAACTGTTGATATGGTGATTGCTATTCATAGGTGTTATAATTATAGAAATCAGGGACAAATCTTTTATAATCAACAATATCTAGATTATATATTTATGTATATATATCAAATCTTCTCTATTTATTCCTTTTCACAATATAAATAAGCATCGGTTCTGTCTGAGAAACACATGGTTTCAGCTTAATGTCTCTCTTTCCTATAGTTTAACAATAGGTGTTGAAAATTGTTTATCGGACAAGGCAAAAGTTCGATTTCACTAGTGATAACACTGGTTACAAGAACAAAAGATTTGGTAGTACTGATTTCAGTGCATCGCATGATTAATGAATGGCTTGTATAGTAATACGCACCACATCATATTACGTATTTTAACTGGTCTACATATGCCTTTAGTTTGGTGTTTTGTTTCTTTAACCAAATAGCATTAGCCTTACCCGATAGATGTCTTAACACTATGTAACTGTATTATTTACTATTTACTTTACCTTTAAGGATACGGACAAAAAGGTAGATTCTATAGTGACATTAATTTCAAGTTATGGTCCTGTATTTCCTGGAATAAAATTTCTACAAATACTATCCAAGAAAGCTATTCTTGAGTAAATTTAAAAATACATGGGTTTTTTTTAAGAGAATCTTGGGACTTTAGTTTAGAATTCAAAATAATTAGAATAAAAGTATGAGTGAGAATCAAATGATTGTTAGGTTTTGGGCCATAAACGTTGTTGAGAAGACATTTTTCCATAGTGATACATGTTGGTCAACCTTTTATATAAAAGAAAAGAAGAGTGAAAATGGAAGTTACTTTTGTGTTTCAAAGCAAATCCTTGTATGTAAAAACAAAGGAAAACTTCCTATCAAAGAACTAAACAACTCTAAACATTGGAAGTTGAAACCTATTATGAAAGACATCAAGAGCTATCTTAGATGACATAGTATCATACCATTCATACTGAATCTTATTTTCTAATCCAAGATAAGCCAACTTATCCGCATAATGATTATCTTTTCTGAAAATATGAGAATACTTAAACTCAATTCGTTCACAAATCTCCATACATGTTCTCCATCTTCCTCTAAGTGACCAAGGAACAATTTGTACAGTAGAAAAAGCTTTACATAACAACATGGAATCACTTTCCAACTAGAGATGCCTATATCCAGCCAGCTGAGAATGTTCAATAGCTAGAACAACACCCATGATTTCTGCATTCAGTGAATTCTGCACCCCCAGGAAAGCAGAGTTCTTTATAAAATAAGGAGCAGATTCAAAATTAGGAATCTCAATTATATTTGTTTTATTAGGAACAGTATTATTTATTCTAGTGTTATATCTTTATTATTAGAGGGTACAAATCCCTTCTATTTATTGTATTGATTCATGTTCTTCATATAAATAAAACAACCATGCTTTAAAAATACACTGTTTTAGCTCAATGCTTCTCTATTTCTTATATTTTAACATAGTATCTAGAGTGTTTTTAAAAACTGTGTTGGCAAGCTAGACCAATTGTATCCGAAGGATGATTTTTTTGTAGCGAACCTTTCTCCTAGATTCATGTGCTATGCTCATTGAGTATTTTGGGGAGCTTTCTTGCGGCCTATATTTGCAGTGGTGAGCACAGGGTTGGGATTGCATCCAACAGATCTTTCAAACCATACAAATGTTGAGACAAACCACCCATCTATGTGCCTGCACACGTGTTGTCTCTCATTCTTCCATGAATTCCATCTCCGTGCCATTTCTGAATCCACCCCAATAAAGGAACACAAATAGTGGGTATATATAGATTGATGCTCGACTCTGGTGTTTTAAAGTCCACTATCTTCAACTCACTCAAACAAACTTACTTTCCCTCATGAGACGCAATGCAACAATGTGGAGTGAGGCTTGTGCCCTCAATACTAATGATACCCAACGTTTATATTGTGTTTGCAAGTTCTTTTGACACTACTTTCTCCTCGGTGATTTGATGGCCCTGATATATGCTATATCTTGGGCGGATTCATGTTCCCATACATGATTTTAATGAGCTCCTGCCACCATATGTAGATTAAAATAGAAACTTGAGAAGAACTGTACAATTTTTTACTTTATGGCTTGCCTCTTGAGTATGTTACTACACATGATTAGATTTTGGGATCACCAGTAACCCCAATTATGTCTTCTGCTCTGCAGAGACTCATACCTCTTTTTTGGGGACACTTCCGTTTTTACATTAGAGTACTAATTTTGGGCACTTTTGGATAGGTAATTCTAAAAATCATTTAAAATGTGAGCATTGTCATTGCTATGGTCATACCATTGATTGGTATTGGAAAATGCATGGGAAACCTCTTCATCCAACCAATACTGCTAGGCATCTATTACCAAGTAATTTGCTGCTCATGGTATGCCAGCTGACCAGTCTGTATGACTCCATCCTTTCTGAATATGTTATGAAATTTCATTCACCTCCATGCTTTCATCAAATCTAAGCGTAACTCATTGTTACAGTATATTTGATTTTGACCTTGCTCGTAAACATGTTTGCCCAAGTCTAATTACTTTTTATTTCAACCTTTAATTTCAAGTGGTCATTGATTACCAAGCTTTAAATTACAAAACCTTCTTGACATCTAATGGATGACCTTTGTTATTATTTTCAGGGGATTAGACAGGAGGTTATTGTGGACTTGGTGGAGCAGTGTCGAACTTACAAGCAGAGAGTGGTACACCTTGTCAACTCAACTTCGTAAGTCCTGGAGTCCCTTCCCGTGATAATATATAATGATGACTGATATAGTACTCGCTAAATCCTTAATTCATGTTAATTGCATCTTCTGTAAAATAATTTCTTTTTGATGTTATTATTTTTATTATTATTATTATTATTATTATCTTTTTCTGACTATTTTCTAGCGATGAATCACTGCTATGCCAAGGACTGGCCCTGAATGATGATCTGCAGCGTGTACTAGCCAAGCACGAATCTATTTCTTCGGGAACTCCCGCCCAAAACCAAAATCACACAGAAAATTCAAAACCTGCCCTTCCTGGAGCACTTGTAGATATAGATGCTCCTTTGGTTGATACTGGGGATACTAGCAGACAAACTAAAGAAAGGTAATCCAGTCTCTTGTTTCTTCCATTATTGCTTTGCTCATGAATGTCACATTTTGGCATGTTACTATTAGTTTTATTGTATTAGGACTCATGCAATGAATAATTGTATTAGGATTCATTTGTGTTCAGTTCACTCATTACAATTGATCGATTATTGTTCATGAGGTAGTCAAAACCTTTCATTTTGGCTGAAGACCTACTTTCGTTATTTTATTTGTAAACATGTAGGAAGAGATTGATGTATATGAACTACTTTCATGTTGATCTGATCCATATGATGCTTTGGCTATATGGCTCTCATAGCTATTTACTTACATATATATGTGCAGACCCTCTTCTAATGTTGAAGCAGAATCCCAAACAATGAATCAGTTGCTGCTTCCTGCGCCTCCTACTTCTAATGGTTCAACAATTCCTGTTAAGGTTGACCCCAAATTGGACCTACTCAGTGGTGATGACTATAACTCTCCAAAGGCAGATGCTTCAAATGCTCTTGTTCCTGTGGGAGAACAACCACCTGCTAGTCCTGTTTCTCAGCAGAATGCCCTTGTTCTTTTTGATATGTTTTCCAATGGAAATAATGCACCTACATCTGTCAATAGCCAGCTGCCCCAGCCAGCCAATGTTGCTGGCCAAAGCACTCCATATACTCCCCAATTTCAGCAACAGCAAACAGTCATATCTCAAGGTGGATTTTACCCCAATGGAAATGTCCCAAATGCGGGTTCGCCTCAGTACGAGCAACAACCGCTGTATACACACGGTACAGGTCCTGCATGGAATGGTCAGGTTGCACAACAGCAGCAACAACCACCTTCGCCTATTTATGGTGCGCTTCATGTTTCTTTGGATTTAAACGAATTCCTGTGACAGAAATCCTTCAGAATTACACTGTTTCTAGAAGATGGTTTTAAATTGGTTTGTGTTGGAATGTGAAAGTTGCAATATTTTAAATTGGTCTGGCACTGATATGTTGAGTTGGTGCTGGATGGGTTGAGAATGTAAATTTAAATAGGATTGTGCTCTAATAGTTTGTTTGTACTAGGTTGCATAACTGACTTATTTACTTTGTTTGATAGGTACGCAAAGCGGTGGATCATTGCCACCCCCTCCTTGGGAAGCTCAAGCAGCAGATAATGGAAGTTCAGTAGGTGGCGCTCAGTATCCATATGTGCAGAATGCTGCACATCCTCCAGGGTCTCAAACAATGGGCAATGAGCAGGGCGTTGGCATGTATATGCAGCCAAATGCTAACAGCCATATGCCAGGAATGCATAACCATGTTGGGAGCAATCAAATGGGCTTACATCCTCAGCATATACAAGGTGTTGCTGGGCCCTACATGGGTATGGCTTCACATCAAATGCAGGGTGGTCCTGTGATGTATCCTCAACAGATGTACGGAACCCAATTTATGGGATACGGTTATGATCATCAGCAACAAGGAGTTCCATATATTGAACGTCAAATGTATGGTATGTCTGTGAAAGATGACAGTGCCTTGAGAAACTCTTACACAGTTTCTACCACATCTTATGCTCCACCATCTGGGAAACCTTCCAAGCCAGAGGATAAGTTATTTGGTGACCTTGTTAACTTGGCAAAGGTGAAGCCCAATCCCACCCCAGGCCGAGCTGGTAGCATGTAAAAACTAAATTACCGGGTTTGCACATTTCATCCGATTGCTAACTTTTGGCCTCCTTTTTCTTTGATTTTTATTTTTTATGTTTTCATATTACTATATATATATAATTTTTTTTGGTTCTTGTTACATATTGTTTGCTTGTCTGGGAATTAGCATTTGATAATGTACATTCGTTTTAGAGAAAATATTGAAAAATGGGGAGAAAGGGGCTAAACCATAATTGGTTTTGGATTGTAATTTGTGACAATTCTCCTTGTATTACATTACATTCCCTTCTTGTGCCTGTAGTTATGATCTAAAGCTTCTTTCTTTTAAGCATCAATGTGGAAAAGGATTCTGTCGTTAGCAGGTCGTAGAAAAAGATCATGACGTCACTTTTCTTCTGCCCTTTGAAATTGAGGGAAGAAAAAAGATGATAAAAATGAAACTGAAATAAAGTTAAAAATGTTTCTTGTTTGAACAAAGTAACAAGAAGTGGATAAATTTTCTTAACTAAGTAGAGAAAGTGGAAAATGCTTTAGTTTAGTTGGAAATTAATTTTAGCCCAAAACGTAAACTTTTACATCATTATTATTTTGTTACAAATTATATAAGATTTTTAAACCAATTAAAACAAAAAATGTACCCTCCACTTTTCCTTTTCAATGGGACCCTCTTCTGTAGGTCTCAAATTTCTATTATTTTTATTCGAAACAGACAAGACTGTGAGACTAGTTTTCTTAGTGTTTCTAATTATTACGTAAATGTTTGCATTCGCTAAAGTTGTATAGGAAAAACTACTTAAATTTTCGGCTTAATTATGCAGTTACGCTCTGAAAGTTAGCATATACATGATTTGGATCTTAAATTTTAAAAAAGGTCGTTCTAATTTCTTAAATTTTAATTTAGGGGATACAAGTTGGTTTGCTTTGAATTTCCAGAACTATGTCTGACTTAAAGTTGAATGATGGTTTTTATTTGAACGGTACTTTGATTTTAAAGAACAAATATTAGCTTTAATTTCTTTTTACGGGTACCTTCGATGGTAATATGTAATACACACACATTATATATATATATATATATATATATATATATATATATATATATATATATATAAAAAAAAAAATTTATATTTAATTTTATGGAATTTAAATCATGTGAAATAGTTTAATAGATAAATAATTTATAAAAATGAAAATTTTTAAATGATGTTTTAATTGTTAAAATTAATTGTAGAATTTTAAATTCTAAAAGAAGACTAAAATTCAAATGAGTTATGAAATATGTAACGTCCAATTTAATTAATAAGTGTAATTAAAAGAAACGTTACGCACAAACACAGTTCTGGGGTATTAAACACAATCTCTACAAGATCCTAGGTACACCACGATGCCAAAGCAAACCAGTTACAATATTCAACCGTAGACCCAAAGGCAATTAAAACAGTAAACTAATATATGGGCCATAGTCCAGAAAGAAAACCCATCAAGATACAGATCCAGTTAAAGCGGACTATGCAGTGGAATCTCCATCACCCTGATTATTTTGGGGAGTTCTCACCTTTGCTCACATCAACAAGTTGATGATCATTGCAAAAGAAAAGACCACACCACAAAATATACAATAACAAATAGTAGGGTAAGCTAGAGTAGAAATCAATTTATCATGCAGTCACATACTATCACCCAATTCAAGCAATATTTATAAATCATCCAACATGTTATGACTTTCTCAAGCAATACACTAGACCATGACTCAACTCATCCGGATACATATAATCTGGTCGGATTCAGCGGATACTTGCACTTGTGGTGGATACCCCTACTCACCGCTGAGCTGCTCACCCCCGAGCTACGTGTTACAAGAGTTACGATGAATCAATCCCTGACGCACAAGGTTAGCCCTTAATGAGTTTCAAGCCTCCGGTTACTCTTACCACAAGAGTCAGTCCGCTATAAGTGAGACTAACTGACTCCTCAGAGTGTCAGGATGCAATCTTACCTTGAATCCTTACCAGACCATATAGATGGGGCACCACCATGGACACCCACTAACAGGGGCCATGGAATTACGTCCCGACCACTGAAGCACAACCTTGAGATCCCACCTAGAGATCTCAAGGATTTATGCACTGACCATCGACCAATCATGTTCATTCAATCAAGAAAGACCTATCATGCATATATATATATATATATATATAT
>Ga0214542_1007111_pt1 | contig 19754 bp, 6 predicted proteins | sample CNSS1metaG_FD_160096 | JGI IMG/M metagenome (GOLD analysis project Ga0214542, IMG submission 160096) | Root nodule microbial communities from cowpea collected in UCLA plant growth center, Los Angeles, California, USA - CNSS1 | ecosystem: Host-associated > Plants > Roots > Nodule | place: USA...
TAGAGAGAGAGAGAGAGAGAGAGAGAGAGAGAGAGAGTGTCCTTTTGAATTTTTTTTTAGCACAACGATTAGTGACAATAACATTTAAACCGGGATCATATGAAATTTAAATAAAGCATTTATGATCCTAGTGTTTATTCATGAATATAAATAGATCATGTGTGAATCGAAATCAAATTAGATGAGTTAGTACATTTATACCAATTTTAAACTTGGGTAAAAATTCAGTGTTTTATAGATAATTTGGGTAAATCGTGTTTTTTCTAGGTCCAAAAATATGTTTAAATTTTATTATTAGTTTGGTTGAATTGATTAAAATGTGATTTAGGTTCCTTTTGAGTTTCATGTAATATATTAAAAGAAACAACTTATTAGATGATTAAGAAGAACCATTTCTACTAATTTTCACACAACGCCAAGCTGAATATTGCTTTTCATAAATTAAAAAAAAAATATATAAGATATAAAAATTAGGTAAAAGTAACATAGAGAGAGATGATGGATTTGTTGAGAGAGGATATTGGTTTTACATAGAAGGCAATCAAAGGGCAAAGAAAGAGTGGTGAAAAGATTGAGTGCAGTAAGGAGAAGTGCATAGATCAAAGACAGTATTAGGAAAAGAAAAGGTACATCCAAAATCATCTCTCATAATCCCCTCATGCATGCTTCCCAACTCCATTAAATCATCACTCCAACTTTCATGAACAAGCTTCCCCTTTGATGATGATGCACTTTTACAATCACCCTCACCAGCTTCAACTCTGGGGATATATTTTGCAGTGACACAAGCTTTTCTCTTTTTCTTCTTGTCAACACCAAGCTTCTTGCTTAAATGAGTGTTCCAAAAGTTCTTCACCTGGTTGTCTGTTCTCCCAGGAATCCTCCCCGCGATCAAAGACCACCTTAACAATATTGTTTAATCGATCGTAAGTACCATCAAAACAAGAGTTTTTTCTTGTAAGAATTAAGAAAGAACCTATTTCCAAGGAGACTGTGAAGCCGAACAACAAGGTCTTCTTCTTCTTCTGAGAAATCTCCACGCTTGACATCAGGAGTTAGATAATTCATCCATCTCAGCCTGCAACTTTTGCCGCTTCTCTTCAACCCTACAATCAAAATCAGAAGAAATTAATGGAGAGCATCGATGAGAGTACTGTGAAAACCGACATTATAGTATACCTGTCACTTTAGGAATCCGGTTCCACTTCCCAGTTCCATGCTTTTTCACGTAATTAGTCAGAACTGAGTCTTCCTCCGCATTCCAGAACCCCTTCTTGGATTCGTTCTCATAAGCTTCCATTGTTGCAAAGCTTAAGCCTTTCTCTTGTTTGCTTCAGTTCTGAAAGTACTTGCAAAGGAACTATAAGTTAGAAACTTCGAGAGAGGTCTTGAATGGGATCAATGGTCTTACTCTTTTTCGGTATGAATATATAAGCTTCGAAGCTTATATAAACAACCTGCGGCATAACACACTTACATTACCTCATATACATATATATAGCAGCAGGCACAGTTCACATTTAATTTTTCTCTAAATGAAATATTCTTTGGGGAAGAAGTAGCAAAAAGAAGATGGAAAGAGAGGAGGATCTAGGTTAAGAAAAATAGAAGTCGAGTGATGATTTGATTTAGTGATATGAAAAGACAATTTAGTTAAAATTTTACGACACATAAGGTGAAATTATTTTATATAAATAGATTTAAATTTTAAGTTAATTTTATACAATTAGTTAAAATTAAAGTTAACTTCATGGTACAATACGTTGTAACTATCTAGTTCTATAATAGAAATTATGCTAGAAATTACAATTTTAAATTTTTAGGTTATTTTTAGACGAGACAATTTAATAGAATAATTTATTTATTTAGAAGATTTGAAATTTTTTTAAATAAAATGACTTATTTGAATGGAGAAATTAAAAGGAAACTAAAATTGACATGAAAGTATTTCAAATAATTAAAATAGTAAATTTGAAATTCATTAAAAAAAAGAAGCAAATTGAAAATTTATTCCTTTTTCATTCCATTATTAATTCACTTAGGAAGGTTGAGCTGGGTAGACCCATGATGAAGGTCGAGCTGAGTCGGTATGAGGTGAATGTTGTGCTGAGTCAACAAGTACAGTAAGTTGAACCAAGTGGCCCAAAACAAAGGTTGAGCCAAGTCGTCATGGGTTAATGGTCGAGCTGAATCGACTCGAGTCAAAGGTGCAACCATGTTGGTCTAGGCTAAAGGTTGAGTCGAGTGGTCCAGGTCAAAGGTAGACCGGAGTCGGTCCAAGCCAAAGTTAAGCTGAGTTAATCTAAGCTGAAGTCTAAATCGGAAGGTCGAGCCAAGTCAACTCAAGTCGAAGGTCAAATCGAGTCAAGCTGAGTTGATCTAGGTCGAAGGTCAAGTCGAGTCAGCTCATGTAGAAAGTTGAGCCTAGTTGGTCATTGTCGAAGGTTGAAATGAGTTGGTCCGGACTAAAGGTCGAATTGAGCCGACCCATACCAAAGGTCAAGCCAAGCCAAGCTGATGGGTGTGCTAAGTTGACTCGGGCCAAAGGTTGAGCCGAGTCGACTTGATTAAAGATCTAGGCGAGTTGACCAAACCGATGGTCAAGTCAAGTTAGTCTAGTTCGAAGATCAAGCCAAGTTGACGAAGACCAAAGGTCAAACTAATTTGGCTCATATCGAAGGTCGGACCTAGTCAGCCCAAGTTGAATCATCGTGAGCTGACCCAAATCAAAAATTGAGATGTATTATCCAAATTAAAAATCAAACTATCTCAACTCAGGTTTAGAGTTAAATTTACCTTAAAATTAAAATTAAATAACTTTATTAAAGAAATTGAATCTAAACAACAAAAACAAATTATTTAATAAATAAAAATTCAATTATAAATAATTCAAATAATATTTATAACTTTTATAAATTATTCGTCCATGCAATCTCCTAATTATTTACATTTAATTTTCTTTTTAAATTACACCCTTTTAATTCATTTGGCCATTTAATGAGTGCAGGATAAAGCAGCGTAGCAGGGTTCAGTGGTGTCGGGTACCGCTGAAAGAAGGTGTTTGAAAATAGAAAATTTTGGTATGCGTAACAAAAATATCAATGACATCCTGCAGGTGACATGACAAAAATAGAGGGAGAAGATAGAAGAAGCAATAAATGTGAGATGATAAAGATAAAAAGAAAAATATTGTAAGAGACGAAGGAAAATATACAAACTTAAAAGAAAAATTTTGAATGAATCGATTAATGTAAATAATAAAGAAAATATTATAATAGATAAAATTATAAGATGATTAAATTATCTCAAACATAAAAATTATTATTATTATTATTATTAAGTTTTACTATTAATATTTAATTTTTTTATTATTAATATATAAATTTATTTATATTATTATATTATTACTATTATTAATTTTATTATTAATATTATTAGTTTTTTGTACTATTAAGACTTATAATACTATATTATTATTATTATTATTATTATTAATTCCATTTTGTTCGGGTCCAGCAGCCACCTTAATTCAAATAACAAAAAAAATACTGTAGTTTCATTCTTATTTTCTGGTCACTGGTATATGAAGACTTTGGTATAAAAAAATTAAATATGATTTTGTGAAAATTGTAATTAATTTAGTTTTCTAATTTTAGATATTTGTTTGTGTAATTTTTTAAATTAAATTTTGTTAAATTTATTTGATGATTCAAATATCTTATCAAATAGATTTAACAAAATTTAGTTTAAAAGACTAAATTTTCAAATATTTAGAATTGAAAAATTAAATTGGATAAAAGTTAAAAAAATAATTAATTTTAATTTTTAATTAAAACTAAAAAAACATACTTAATAAAAAAAAAACATGATAAAGAAGCAAAGTCGAAAGGAAAAAGGAAGCAATAAATATTCTGAAAATAATACATTATTTCTTTCGAAGACTTTAGGCGGTCACTAAAACACCGTAAAGGGTTCTTGAAAAACCATAAAAGAGAAGAATCGTTCTTAAAGAATTATGAAACTCGAGAATCCATTCTCCATGAGTAGAACGAGAATTGATTCATCATTCTTGTGTGTATGTGTATTATTGCACTAGGAAAAACTAAGGGCGATCAAGACATTATACGATTGATTATGTGCTTTCCTAGGTCTTTCTTCTCAAAATTGAGAACCATATCTGTCTTACTTTCTTTGCAATTTTCCACAGGTATATCTGTTTATACTAATTGGAATAAATATATTTTTAATTTTTATCTTTCATGAAAAATTAAAATTTGTCATTATCTAAAATTTTAATATATTTTGATCTTAAAACTTTAAATTTAATGAATATAATCATTTTAACTTCATTAAATTAATATTTTTTAATTTATTAAATATATTTTATAATAATATTTGAATTGTTTATATCATTTAACACATTTTTTTTAAATATTTATTAAAAAATATATTTAACATGTCAACAAAAATTTAACATAAATAAGTTAAAAGAACTATATTTTTTTTTAAGTTTAAAAGTTAAAATATATTAAAATTTTAAAATGTGTCAAATTTTAATTTTGCGCTAAAATTCATAAACTAAAAAAATACTTAAAATGATTTCAACATAACCACGATTCATATAATATGCTTCGTTATAAACAAAACTCACCGTAAATCAGACATAGGTTTAGGACAACTAAAACAAACTAAAAGGCGGTTATTTTTAAAAAAAAAACAAAAAAAACATGTTGAGTAACCTAGAGTTGGTGAAAGATAAAATATATGCTATATATTTTTCTTTTGCAAACAAGAGTCATACTTAAATATGTCTAAAAAGTTTATAATAAAACATATAATAGGTAAGAAATGCATATTGTAAATAGATATATATGAATAATGAATATAAATATTTTTAATATCCGTATGTTAACGGAGTAGATATGAGTATTATAGTATCCGTACATGTGATATTCATACCCGCTATATTATAATTTAAATGAAAAAAATATGATTAAAACATTAACACATTGAAATTGAATAAGTTATTTTTTTATCAATTAGTTCTAAAAAATCTTCATATTCTTGTAAACTATCATTTAACACGGTTTAAATGAGATTATTTGCACTTTTTTAAAATTTATAAATATTATGTATTGTATTTTTATTTGAATTTATAGTTAAAATATATTGTTAAATATTTTTTTTTTTATAAATATATGTTGGTATCCGTAGATATACGTAGATATTTAAAACATATGTCGGTACCTGCATAACGAATATCCGACGAATATAAATATGGGTACAAAGATAAATATTTATTCAACAAATAAGATGCGAAAAAGCTATTACTTATATCCTACCTACCGCGTTCGCATCTCTTAGTATCGAAATAAGTACATCCCTGATTATAGTATTAAAATTAGTTATTTTCTTTTACAGCACCGTCAAAAAGGTCAAGGTCTTGTTATTTTCTTTTTGCTTTACTGCGAAGAAGTTAGATTATTTTAATAATAAGAAACGTGATTTGAGTATGATTATAATTGATATATTTTATTTTTAACATAATAAAGAATTATATTTTTATTACAACTATTTTATTTTTGTTGGTTATATGTAAACCCTTCAATTATTAATATAAATCAGGACGTGCTTCATTTTCTGTATCTATCACGTATATTTATTATAAGGAAAGTTAATGTTAATATTTAATTAAGTTATAAATGAATCATTAATATTTGAAATTTACAAAGTAAAAAATAAAAGGATAAAAGGTTTCTTAATAAATGTGATAATATTTTGTTTATCATGTTTATTAAACTTTTTATTTGTTTTTATGTCATGAATTTCTTTTATTTTTAATTTTAAGATTTAAATGTTTTTTTGTACATTAATTATATTGAAACTTTTGTAAAGGAGTGAAAGGTTAAAGAGAATTTAAGAATTTTTTATGACTCTCTTGCTCGAGAATTTAAGTAAATGAGTTACTTAAGTAACTCATTTGTATAGCGAGTGAATAAAGGAATTTACTCATTGTATTTTAAATAGATCGAAGCATTTTGAATTAAGCTTCTACTAAGAATTTTATTTATATTGAGTGTTTAAATTACTTTTTATTTTTTTCTAAGTATCATATATTTAATTAATTTTGTTGTGAGATGATGCAAATATTAATCTTGTCTTGTTTTTAAGTCATTGATCTACTTCCTTCTTTCATTTACAATTTTTTAACTCATTGATCAATACTCTCTTTTTTCTTTTTTAAGAACGAGTTGATTAAGAAGTTGGAAAAAGTTGAAAGAAAATGCAAATTCATCATCGAGTTAGAAAAAAAATAGAAATATTTATATAATCTTGTTGACAAAAAAATAAATAAAAAAACACTAAGGTTGTGTTATTTTGAAGGAATATATTGTTCAAAAAGATTGGAGAGGAAGACATGAAGGATGATCACCTTATTCTTTTTGAGGTGATGCAAGGGAATGACAGGGATGGAATAGAGGGATGGCTAAAAGATTTCATCTCTCTATTTTTTAAGAGATTAGAATTTTATTCTCGTTATATTTATTTTTTATCTTTTTTATCCTCGTCATTTTTTTTGCATGTGTTTAAATTAATTTGTATGTTTAAATTAATTTTACAAATTATTTTAATTGTGTTTAATATATCAAAAACTATTTGTATGTTTAATTTTGTAATTTGTGTAAGACCCTCTTTTTATTTCTGCCCTAATTTAAAAAGGTTGTCCCAAATTAGTTGGGCCTAGGGCTGGCCCATAGGGTGTCCAAAGCCCTTAAGGCAGCCTAACCCTTCTCATTCTGCCAACAGTGCTCTTACCTCTTTCCCTTCTAACAGATTTGGACATTTCCCTCTTCGAGCTCACACAACTCCATTGTTTCTGCTCACGTAAGTAATTTCCCCGTGTATTCTTTGTTTTCAGCTTTGAGGTCTTGAGTCTAACTAGGATTCACCTTGGTAACCCATTTTAAATGGTTCCACTGTTTTCCAGCTCCGTAAATTGTTCTTGGAGCTGCTGTAGTCACTACTGTGGTGTCAGAATCCTCTGCTAAACCTTTCCCAGGTAAGGGAAGTTAGGGTTTCATGTTATTTCTATTTTATACGAATAGTGTTTTATGAAATATGAGAATAGATTGGGGAAAACATTAGTTTTTGGTATATTTATGAGTTAGGGGTTCAAATGTTCATGAAACTGTGATATCTGACGTTATTTCTCGTTGCTGATGCATCGCACAGTCGTTGGGTGAGTGTCTTTGGTCGCTGGGCGACTGTGTATTTTTCTAATATGTGCTGTTTTAGTAAAATTGAATTTCCCAACTCATTAACCGTTGGATTGAGCTTAAATTTTGATATTTGGTTCATAACATGCTATTTTATGGTTTGACCGGTTGGATCGTTGATTAGATGTCTGTAGCTTGTGAAATGTGTCACACATTACTGCAATGATTTTGGTTTTGTGATAATAAATTTTCTTAGGAATTTTGGTGTAAGAATTATGGTTGTGGGTTGTGCTTGGTTGTATGGAATTGCAGGTACTTAAATGTTGGCACACATTTATTTGGGATGAATACTATTTTGTGATATATGTATGTCTTGGTATGCATTTATAAAGTATGAGATGAATGAATTTGCATGAGTGATGTGATTCATGGATTGTGAATGATAAACTTGGATAAATCTTGGCATGCGATTTCAATGAAATGTTTGGTTTATGATGTACCTTATATAATGCATGAGACCTACGAAATGATATGCATGATATAAGCTGTGGTTACAAATTGGATTGATATGATTGTATGATCTCGGCATGTGAAACAAATGAGATGGTTGGTGTTAGAGTGGCATGGTATTGGCATGAGATGAAATTCCACAACTATGGTTTGAGAGTAATGAATGGGTATGGAACCACTGGGAAAGAAATGAAAGGGGTGAATTATAAAGAGCTGGTATGTGATGTGTATGTATGTGTGTGATACATCTTTCTTGATTGATCTGGTATGCTTGGTCCGTGTCAGTGCGTAATTCCTTGAAAATCTCTAGGTGGGATTTTAGGGTCGTGCTTCAGTGGTCGGAACGTAATTCCATGGCCCCTATTAGTGGGTGTCCATGGTGGTGCCCCATCTATATAACTTAGTAAGGATTCAAGGTAAAGATTGCATCCTGACACTCTAAGAAGTCAGTTAGTCTCACTTAGAGCAGACTGACTCTTGTGGTGAGAGTAGCAGGAGGCCTGAAACCCATTAAGGGCTAACCTTGTGTGTGGGGAAAATTGATTCATTGTAACACTTATAACACATAGCTCGAGGGTGAGCAGCTCGGGGGTGAGCAGAGGTATCCACCACAAGTGCAAGCATCCGTTGAATCCGACCGAGTTATATGTATCCAGATGAGTCGAGTCGTGTCTTAGTGTATTGTTTGAGAAGTCATAACATGCTTGGTTGATATGTGTATATAGGAATGTGAAAATATGTTGATTGTATGGATGAAATCTTTTGTGCTCTAGCTTACCCTACTTTTATTGTAGTGTGTTTGCTGTGTGGTACTCTCTCTTGAGATGATCATCAACTTGTTGGTGTGAGCAGATGCGAGGAACACCCGTGGACAACAGGGAGGTGATGGTTCCGCTGTATAGTCCACGTGGACTGGACTTAAATTTCTTTATGGGCTTTTTTTTTCGGGCTATGGCCCATGTACTTGTTTGTCCTTGGATTTATATACATTTTGTAAACTTTTATCCAGTTTTCCTTTGGGCATCGTGGTGTGCCTTGGGTTGTAAGGAGTTGAGTTTTAAACTCCAGGACTGCGCTATTGTAGCGTTCTTTTAATTACGCTTATTAATTAAATGAGACGTTATAATTTGTCCACAAATTTATCTTTTAATTTTAAATTATTTTGTTAATAAATTTTTCAAAAAAAATTTGTTTTCAATTATTTGTTAATCATTTAATGAAATAGTAAAAATATGATTTTTATTTATTTTAGTCTTTCAATTTTGATATTTTTTTTTCTACACGCCATGTGAAATTATTATTTCCTTTAAAATTTTAAGATTACTTAATTTATTAATATTTATCAATTTTAATTTTTTAACAAATAAATATATGTAATTTTAATTTTAATTTATTAATAAAAATATATAAAATTTTATTATTGATAAACATCTAAAAATCTAAAAGTTAAAAATATATACACAATATATAATTCTATAAAATTTGAAAAAAAAATGTTAAAAAATGTTACCTATATTATTAACAAACATAATCAAATTAAAAAATATGTTGATATCAAGTAAACAAAAAAAATTATATTTGAAAGACTTAAAAACAAAAAATATATATAACATAAATAAATTATTTTTCATTTAAACATTAAATTGATAAATTTCTAATTTAATTTCATATTTTATATTACTTTTAAGATTTTGGATATTTTGATAATCTCATTTTTTTTTTTAATTTCTTTTATATGTCAACATCACTCAATTCAATCAGAAACTTTTACAAATTTTGCTCTTTAATCTATTCTTAAATCATCTCCTAATATCTTAAAAGGAACAATATCAACTTCCCCCTTTAATCTTTCTCGTCTCTTTCTCTCCCTCTTCTTCTGATCTTCCTCTCAAAAGAAAATAAGAGAACCTAAAGGATTATTTTAGACTATTATGATTTTGTTCTTCACCTCGTTTGTGTTTGGGTAAACTTTGATTTTGACGGTGAATATGGTGCAGTAATATTGTATGTAGTTTGTTTTGGGGGCAGGAAGATCTTAACTGTGTCTGTGCGGTTGATTTGCACAGAAGACGACGGTGTACGTGAGTCCGTGTAATAATCAATGACCTTTGGATTCTTCTACTAAACCTAAGCAAAAAGGACATAATACCCAATTCCGTCTCTTTTCTACTATGTCAATTTCAAAAAAAAAAAAAAAACTTTCTATCAAAAATTAAACATCCAATTACCTTTTTTAGATCCCATTAATAATTTCCAATTAGTTTAAAAATAAAAATATTACTTTAATATAAGTCCCAAATACCTTCATTTCTAATAAAAAAAAGTCATTAATGAATGGGGAAAAACTACCTGCACAAATAACTTTCTTTAAATTTTGACCACTTTGATCTTTGAATCATCAAATATAAAATATCAAATACGGTCATATATTATAAGTATCTAAATCAAACATAATACAATATAAACAATGAAAGTAACTTTATATTTTAACCGGTTGGATTTCATAAATGACAAGTAAAAGTTAAAATAATTCCTTAAATTGTTACGAAATATAAAACTAAATTAAGCTAAAATAATTGGTTGTACTGCCTTAATTGTTATTTTAGAACAATAATAAAAAAAGACAATTGGGTCTACTTGTGTTTTATCAAGGGCTTTTTAATTCTCTGAAAACCATTGTTAGTAAAAACATAGTGTGTGTATGGCACTTAGAACCAAATATGCAAGAATCTGTTCTGGGAAATTTTCATTTTCATTCAAACGAGTCCTTCAGAGTACGACAAATATGTTTTGAACAATGATTATGTTCCAATTTTTTTTACCAAACCTTGTACAAATAATTATGAACCATCGATTAAAAATGAATTCAGAAAACATCCTAATAGATTGTTTTTAACCAATTCATACCAAATAGTCGTCCTTCTGGGAAAAAACCTACTTATTTAAATTGATTCGATTTGGTTCGGTTTAATTATTATTTAGTTAACTGATTTCCAGTAAGAGCAACAAGATGGAAATCACTATTTAATATAAATACATGCAGGAAAAATATTGATTTCTGCCAAACTATTAGTTTTGTTTTTCTTTCTGAAATTGTCAATATTAATAATAAATAAATTAGGTACAGTTATACTTATATAAGTTCGTACCATGTCCTTTGTACTTAATAGGATAAGTGAAAAAATATACCGGAATTCACTTTTCTCAAATCGGTAGCACAGTAGTAAAATAATTTAAAATTACTACTGAAACAATATTGTAATTACAAATATTATAATTGAGACTCTCTTTATATTTTACCGCTATACTTAGTCCCTTATAATAAACTCTTAAATGTAAGTATAGGTGTGAGGCTCACTTTTATTTCATTAGTTGTGCCAAGCGAAGTGATGAGGTCCAAATCAGTCTACCAGCTTTTTTCCAATTTTAGAAAAACTCCTCGTTTATCCATTCAACCATTATCTTTTTTTTTTTTCCTTCGCTCACTCAAAAATTTGTTCTCACCCTTGCTCTCTTGTGATCCAGAAGCTGAGTTAGGACAAACAGGTATTCTCTTGAGTCAACCGAATGCTCTCCCTTCGCATAAGTAGGACTCAAATCCTAGTCTCTTTATGTTTCTATTATATGTTGGAGCTTTGATTTCACTTTAATCTCTACTAGGATCTCAGTTTTGTCCCCCTTGTTCTTTTGTGCCGGCGTAAGCTTAAGTTGTACTGTGGTACTCTTCTTTTGGGGTCTTGTTTTTATTGGGCTAACATCTGTCAAGGTAAGGGGAGCTAGATTTGTTCACGTTTTTTAAGCATATTGTGTGTTTTGGTTTTGTTTCATGTTTAAGATGTATTTGATGATTATGGTTGTGTGAGAATGAGCCTAACCGTGATTTGGTATTGATTTTCTAGTTTGCATGCGTGAGCAGGGAGAAATATGCTATTCTCGCCTAAGCGAGCAAGCCTCGCCTAAGCGAGAGTAGTAGAAACTCACCTTGGTTCTACTTGAGTTATTGCTCAAGCGATGAACTTCTGTTTTGAACGAAGAGTAATCTCCCTTAAACGAGAAGGTCTCGCTTAAGCGAGAATTCACAGAACCTCACAGTGCTCATTGTTCGAGCTCTTGCCCAAACGAGAACGCCTAGTTTAAGCGAGAACCCCTAGGGAGGACTTTTAGCTTGAGCGAGACTGGTGCAAGGACATGCTTTATTGCTGCTCTCCTCTCTAATTTGGTTGTTTGTCTCCATGATTACCTTAAAGTATGAAGTATGATGTCATGTATGTTTTATGTGATATAATGAGGCCGACATTTTGATGTGCTCGGTATGAAATGATTATGGATGTGTGAAAACATGTATATGGTATGAGCTTGATGTAATTCCATGAGGCTCTTGGAAAGACTTCATGGTGGTGTTGGTAGTGTATGTAATGGAATAAGGATTCAAGCAAGGTTGCATCCCGACATTCTAATGAACCAGTCAGACTTACATAAAGTAGATTGGTTCAAATGGTGAGAGTAGTAGGAGGTCCTAGTCTCTAGCAGGATAATGACCTTAGATCATCATGGACTAACCTTGTGCGTGGTAGGGTGAAATCCATTGACAATGGCTCTGCAGAACAATAGAGGTCGCCACAAGTGAAAACAACCAGTGAATTCGATCTCATTACATGTATCCGAATAATTGAGTTAGAGGGTCTTGTATTGTTTACCATCACATGTCTTGTATGCTTACTAATTCATTTGTTTATAATCTGCTTGCTCATCTCTATGTTAAAAAAATATTTTCTCTAGTCTACCCTTTCTTCTTGTATTTGTTTCTTGTTTGGTTTTCATTTTTGCGATGATCACCAAAATTGGTGTAAGCATATGTGGAGATTCCTAGAGATTATTCAGATGGTGGTGATGGTACTGTCTAGTTCATGTGTATTAGTTATTGCTTTTTTGAACATCTTTTGGAGAAATTGTTATCTTAGTAATTCTTTATTCTGTGAGCAATCCTGTTGGACAACTGTTTTATGTCTAAGTTATGTTTAATGGCATTGTGTTGTGCATTTGATATTCTTTTTCAGTATATTATGGATAACTGTAATCAGTAAATTCTTATATATTGTTTGTTTTGTTCTTTTTATCATAATATGAGATATTTTATTTACTATAATTTATCTATTAAATGAGATGTCACAATAGGATTTTTCATGAGATAATTATATAAATCTAAAAATTCTAATAATTTCCTCCATCATTAAGCGTACTTTTATTCGACAATAATTTTTAATTACATAATGAATTTGTACAACTAACTAAATTTCATTAACCAAAACAAAGTAATGAGTAATATAATTAAACATAAGGATTATGAATCTTTAATTTAGACATAATTATAAGAGGAGAACTAAATTGTAAATAAAGGTTTTGAATCCAAGAAAACATAAGATCTTGATGTAAAATAATTTACTTTTAAGAGATCCCAGGAACTTTTGAATACAACAATCATCAAATAATAAAATAAATAATAATTGACAATATTTTTTCTAAAAATACGAATACAGCTAGTGTGTAATAAAATAATTATTAGAAATATATGTTTGAGTTCAAAATTTCACATCAAATAATAATAAAAAAGATAAAATATACGAGAAAAAGAAAAAAAAAAACCCACAAATCTAGAATCTTAATGTTTATATTGAATGTGATATTAGGTTTCTTAACTTATATTTAATCGGCAAAGAATCTTTTCGATTTATCAATGAAAAAGATCTCAACATTGATATCATAGTTAATAATTCTTTCCGATCTATCAATGAAAGAAATCTCAACATTGATATCATAGTTAATATTTTTGTTGATATTCAACTTAAAAGGGAGGTAAGTAGATTGTGGTAAGATCCAACGATAAAGTAGTTTGGGTTAGAAAAAGGGTGGAGATAAATATATTTTATTATGGTAGAAACTTGTTGTAAAACCTAATTTACACTTAGATAAAATTCTTAAAAATTTAAATATAAGATGAAAGTCTCATATGTAAATATGAAAAAAGTTGAGTAATATATAAAAGGAAAATATCTATTAACATTGAGCTTTTAAGGATTTTTTTTGTTAAAAGTAGTGTTATGTTCTATTATAGAGACAACTTAATCCTCAAAAGTGGTGAATCTCCCTAATGTATTTCACTATAAATTTTCCAACAAAAATGTTTGAATTACAATTTTTCTTTTAACATTTTCTTGCCTCTCTTCAAAAACTTATCTACGAGGATTAAATATAAGAAAAATGGTTGGTCTCAACAATATAACAAATCACGGTTCAAACTTTAGTTAAAGAAACTGCTTGTATTATACACCAACCCAACATCAACATGATACAATTAACAAAAAAATAAGATGACAAAATGGATTGATATGACGAAATAGGATGTAAATTTTAACATGTTAGGTAATTTGACCGTATTTTCCGTCTATCAATTTAACAAACTAAAATATAGATTAGTTTTATTCGATTTATTGGATTTTTTTTTAATTAAAAATAATTTAAAAGATTAATTTTTCTGTATTATACTTTTTAAAAGTGTAAATATATAATAATATTATAATTTAAATTATTAACACTTACCAATTAAGTTTTAATTATTGGTTATAATAAAATAATTTAATATATAAATGTAATGATTATTTTAATTTATCTAATTAAAAATATTAACTTATCAATTAAAAATTTAGAAAATATTTTATACGATTAAATATGATTTTAATATTTATTTTTATATATCAATAAATTTTAAAAATAAAAAAATAGAACATAAATTAACTTTTTCTAAATTAAAAAAAAAATGACGGACGAACCCAGTCCAATCCGACTCAATTTTGATAGGTCAACGATGGATTGGACAAAAGTGGCTGGACTAGCCCATTTTGCCACCTTAAAAAAATGAAGGTTTTTACTTCTTGCAACACCCTCATAATTTTAAAATGACCCTTCTATCCTTCATGATTTTGGAAATCCTTCGGAACAAGTTTTTCGAAGGTTTGAATACTCTTTTAGTCATTGTATTTGTCTTAAAATGTCAAATTAGTCCTCCAGTTTTTTTAAATTTTAATTTGGTCTCGATTTTTAAAAAACTAATGCAATTTAGTCCTTTTCGTTAAATTTCTTGTAACAAATCTAGGATTTTTCATCAAAATTGAAGTTGTTAATAATGATGATTTGTTTTAATGAAGTAATTAACATAATTATAGTGTCAATTTTGATAAAAAAAATATTGATTCACTTCAAGAAATTTAACGAAAGTGACCAAATTGTATCAATTTTTTAAAAATTGGGTCCAATTTGAAACTTAAAAACTTTTGAAAAAAAAATAGTGACAAAAAAATAGTTAAACCTTTTTCAAATTTTGAAAAACAATATTTTTAGAAGGTATGAGATGTATTTTGGAATTAGATTTTTGTAATATATGAAATGATTTATGGAACGACTTTTTTAGAACAAAAATTTTAAGAAATTTTCTAAAACTAGCTTTTTGGAACAAAATTTTCCACTAATATCCAATTTTTCTCTCTCTTCTTCTTCCTCCCAAAATGGAGAACGAAGGTACAATAGCAAGTGCAGCTTAGTAGCAACAGTAGTGGTTGTAGTCACAATACTATTTAACTAGTATTTGTGTTGATGTGAATGAAGGAACCAAATTTATGTTATTTTCAAAATTGACGACTTAATCGGAGCTTTAAATATTATGCAGACCAAATGAATAATTTATATAAATGCAGGATCCAAAAAGTAATTTAGTTTATTTAGAAATTTTCATATTGTATAGATTTCTTTTTTACAAATATTTCATACAAATTTAAAAATTTACTAAAACCATAATTTTTGTCTATCTTATTTCATAAGACTCACTATCACACCATCCCTAAATAATAGGGTGGATATTAACTATTTCTAAATAAAAATACCTGTACACCATCACAATAGGAAAAATATATTTATAATTTAAGCATCTTTTCAATTTTTGACCAATAAAAGTACATTTATAAAATAAAAATATTGTATAAATATAATAATTTACACGAAATTATTTTAATGATACTAAAATATTTAGAATAAAATTATTTGAAAACAACACTTTAAAAAAAATAACAATTATTTTAGCTAATAAAATTCAAATTATATATACACGCACATATTAATAATTACATACCTTCAGTGTAAATATTTGTTAGTATTGATGAATTACAAATCATTGTTATTATTCTGACATAATTTTGGTAAGATGATAATTAAACGTAACAGTGAAATGGAACGAAGAAAATAATGTTCTATACAAAAAACAATGCATATCCATCCAAATAAGGTAAATAGTTACATGGTATCTACAAATTATTAGTAGAGGTTTGGACAAATATTCAGCATTTAGACTCTTGATTATTCATTGGATTTGATTTTACCCACAAAAACTACCATTGTTCCATTTCTAGAATTCCCGTAAAACATGGACCTTTTCACACCACACCTATCTAGCTATAGTCATATATAATCATGATCAAAAAGGTTCTCCAGTGACTTAGTTTTTCTGTTCCGAACTTTCCCTGTTTCCTTCAACAACTCCTCCAACCTTCTCTTCTCATCAGCAACATCAGGATTTGCAGTCCCAAGCTTTTCCTCCCTCATTACCACAATGTTTTCAAGAATTTCAATTGCCTCATCCAGCCTGAAATCAATTATAACACAACTACATCAGTGTTCACGAGTCACATGTATGACTTCATTATGGTTCCTAGTAATATACAATATCAAACAACTTCGTATAATGCCACAATAACTAGAAATGCTGCAGAACTCTGGTAATCAAAGAAGATTTTAGATATACCTTCCAGTTGCATCATATGTTCCAGCAAGATTGCCACATACTCCAAGTGTTTCAGTGTGATAGGGTCCATTCTCTTGTTCCAAAATGGCCCTTGCTTCTTCAAATAATGCTGCAGCCTCATCCAGGGAATGGAGTTGAACACAAGCAAGTCCCATTTGATTAAGAACAGTACCAAAGAAAGCTGATTTCTTTCCTCCACTAGCACGAAGCTTGGACACGGCATTCTTGAGACAGTTATAAGATTCAGTGTAGTTCTTCAACACAAAGTACATCACCCCCATCTGAGCTTCAATTCCTGCTATGGTGTTTATCTGACCAGAGACATCATTAAGTATGGTTAGTGCCTTGTGAAGCAATTTAAGTGCCTCTTCTAGCTCATTTATCGACTCGTAGATGGCTGAGACATTCATAAAACCGTTTGCAGTTTCCTCTGGAGGGACCCCAGGCATGGGATTCTCATAGATTTTAAGTGCCTCCTCACAGTATAATTTTGACTCCTTAATCTTCCATGTTCTGCTATACAAGTCAGCCAGACGCACATAAACTGATCCCACAGCAGGGTGGTTCTCACCTTTGTGGATCTTGAAAACCCTCAATGCTCTCTGATATCCAAAGATGGCTTCATCATATCTAGCCAAGGATAAGTACGTGTCTCCAATGTTGCAGTCAACAAACGCCACTTCCACTTCTTGCCCATTTGCCACCATTGCCATGCTGGCCAACACAAGATGCTCCAGGGCTGCTTCGTGTTTACCATCTGCTTCGCATATAAGCCCCATCAACCTCCTATCAGCAGCCTCTTCAAGAGATGAGGGTGAACCATTTGCTCTGTGGATATCAAGGGCTGTTTGGCACATCCTCTCCGCCTCCTCAAATTGCAATGCATGAAAGTTAGCCTCAGCCACATACCTACATGTTTCGCCAACTCTTGCGTCTGTTTCTCCCAAAACCTTCTTCTGTAATTCTAACCCTTCCATGTAGCACTTGATTGACTTCTCCAGCTGCCCCGACATAGCATAAATGTCTCCCAGATGCATGTGGCCTGCGAATTTAGCAATGGCGTGCTGTTGGCCTTCTTCAATAGCAGGAATCTCGATTGAGCGCTCTACTAGCGGAATTGCTTCATTGAAATTGCCCAGAGTGCAATGTATCACTGCAGTAACATGTAAACACATGGCCAGGTCCAAATTTGGTCTCCCATAAGCAGCATTTCTCTCAAACAGTTTCTTTGCTTGAAGGGCTAATTCAAGAGCTCTCGTTGGATTAGTTCCAGATGAAACTACGTCCCTTGCTTGGTTTAGCAAAGCTTGTCCCAGTTCAGGCTTATCCAATGCTGTCCCAGAGGAAATCTCAATTTGACCTGAAGACAGTGATCTTCCACCAACAGTTTTCTTCACACGGTGAACAGCTGCGTTCTGTTTTTTCATAGGGCTGTCATTTTTCCTATCAATAGGAGGTTTTGCAGTAGGGCTTTTTGCTATTGGTGATCTTGCCTTTGATGGATTTTCTGGGAACAATTGTGACACTTTCTTTGGTTTTTGTGAAACAACACAGCTTAAAGTTCTTGTCTGAGTCTCACCCACCTTATCTAGCTTCTTATCACTCATTGTGGAAGGAATTTCCCTGCTAGAATTCCCTTGTTTCTTTTTCTCCACTTCATCTTTCACTATCTCCTCCTCTCTCTTCTGCCCTCCAAATAGAGAGAACAATTTTGATGAATAGGATCTGGACTCACTGCCATCGTATCCAAAAATTCGCCTTGAGGATGATTGATCAGAGCTCTGCATGTCACAAGCATTTCCATGAAGCCGTTGAATTACGGGACTTTCAACCACCCTCTCAACATGAAAAGTTGGACCAATACTTTGGCGTCTTTCTTCACTCAAGGAACTCTTTGGACTTGATGTTCCATTAAAGGGTAAAGTGTAACCAAACCTATTCATTACATTTACTCCCCTTTCATCGTTAACTCCCATATTTGATTCCTTAGGAACCAGAATCACTGGGACAATCAATATGAAACACAAAGTACATAAAATGAACCCTTATTCATGTATAAAAAAGCAAACATTATCGATAAAAAGCAAATGTTATAACCGGAAGTCATGCAAAGCAAAAAAGAACGCACTTGAAGCCATGTCAAAGAGAAAGGAAATCCTAACGACAAGATCAAAGAGATGGCACCCAATTGATGGAAAGAACATGGTTACCGGTTATCATGCAGAGGAAATGCATGAAACTAATGTTATTGGAAACAATGATCAGATTCCCATTTCACAACTCAAATAAATAATTCTGACAAGCTGAAACGATTAATTCTATAAACACAAAGAACATAATCAATGATGCAGCAGCAGAATCAAATTAAAAAGGTAAGAAAACCAACATAAAGCGAATATATATGTTCAATTTGGTGTATCCTCATCTTGGTATTAAAAAATGGAAGCTATACCTTATAACAATGGGGGCCAAAACAATGAAAGGGTATAATTATATACCCTCGGGATCGTTAAAATTCCAATTCTTTGGGTAAGAATGAAACGTAAACTGTACAAAGAAGAGAAAAAAAAGATGTAGAAAAAATGTTTCAGTTTTTGAATAAGAAGAATTGAAGGGTGAAAAGGGTTTTGGTTTTGCGGAGCTGGAATGGAATGTCAAGACACTTCTTCCCAAACCAGCCAACCGCGCGCAACCGTAACTGTCATTGTTCCTTCTCTTTGTCTTTTTCTCTTCGTTAACCCACTCTACGATGCCACGTGGCAACCCCGTTTTTTAATCTGGCGTAAGGCGATTGTACCCCTAAAAATCTTATGCAATTGCAATTTTGGTAACCGAACGGAGCAGAGTCTCCTTCGCATTTACCTGAAAAGGAAAATCAGCAATTTCAACAGAGATGAATATCCGTGCTTTTTAGATAAATATCCAATCATCGGCCTCTTATTAAATGCTTCTGAAAAAATGTTTTGCATTGACCACTTAAATAAATTAAACCTTTTTTTTAAATTTATTTTAATTAATAACCTTTTAATCATAACTATTTCTTAATATAAAGGAAGTCAATTTAAACCATGCATCCTTAAAAGGAGTCAATAGTTATGAAATTCGTTTATTCGTTTTCTATGTTTTGGTTGAAATATAAATATTAGTCGCTAAAAACCTGATATATATATATATATATA
>Ga0214542_1007112_pt1 | contig 19753 bp, 10 predicted proteins | sample CNSS1metaG_FD_160096 | JGI IMG/M metagenome (GOLD analysis project Ga0214542, IMG submission 160096) | Root nodule microbial communities from cowpea collected in UCLA plant growth center, Los Angeles, California, USA - CNSS1 | ecosystem: Host-associated > Plants > Roots > Nodule | place: USA...
CTGTCTCATACCATTACCATGCCACATTGATACCAACCCTTTCATGTCTCATGTCGAACTCATACCAAACTCATCATTTCAATTTCATGAATCATCTCATACAATTATCATGTTCACGTCATGTTAAAACTCACAAATCACAACTCATACACCACCTCATTCATACAGGCCATTCAGTTCATAAATTTAAAGATAAAACTCATACAAGCATGTTGTTCACTTTTTGAAATCAAGGAAACATCAAGACCAACCCCTTTCTCGCCTAGCATCTCGCTCAAGCAGAAAGGTCTCGCTCAGGCGAGGAGGACCCTCGCTCAGGCAAGCTCCCTTCGCTTAGGCGAGAGCTCGACTTCCAGCATGAGAACCCTGCGCGCGTTCTCGCTTAGGCGAGACCCTCCTCGCCTAAGCGAGACGTTCGCTCGCCCAAAACGTACAGTGGGTCGCCTAGGCGACCCTTCGCGAATAAATACTTAGGCGAGCCCCTGTAACTCTCGCCTAGGCGAGACAGGCTCGCCTGGGCGAGTTTATCAAACTCCGCCACTGTTCCTCTCTGCCATCAGCACGGTTTCATACCCAAACAACAAAACAACTCATACCACACACTCATAGTCACATATAAGCACGAAAATCACGGAATATCGTCAAAACAACCATTATTGTACCGAACAATAGGGTTCTAGCTTCCCTTACCTGGAAGGGTCTAACACAAGGTTGGCAAGCAGCGTAGAGCACAACAGCTCCGAGTAGAGACTTAGGAGCTGGAAAACAGTGACATAGAAGTACAACAAGTTACTATGTGGGCTTTACTGAACCCATGAAAGACAACTTGGGAGGAAAACAAGGTTCAAGACCAACTTACGTGAAATGACCAGGACTCTTGAGCTGGTACGAGTGAGCGGTAGCTAAACCCTAGCAGAGCTAAACTTTGGCGAACGGGGAAGATGACGGCTACGTTTCTGAAAGTGAATGGAAGTGTGAAATTAGGGCAACACGAAGGACTTTTATCCTATGGGCCAGCCTTTAGGCCCACTGTCGTAGGGCAACCCTTAAAAGAGAAGCAGAATAAAAAGGGGCCTTACACATTTTCTATAATTAAAAAAGCACACTTATAATAATAACACCATTATGAATAGTAATAATAATAATAAAAATAATAATGATACCAATAATAATAAAAATAATAATGATACCAATAATAATAACAATATTTATGATATAAATATTAATATTAATGTTAACACTAAGGCTAATGTCAACTATAATAATTTATAATTATATATAAAGATATACATTAACAACAAAACAAATAAAAATGACAAGTAATGAAAATACGATCCCGTTGTAAATTAATTTAAGATGTGTGTCTAACTATAATAAATAATAATAATAATACCATTATAATAATATCTCGTAGTGATAAAAATAATAATAATAATACAATAACAACATATATAAAGATCTATACATTTGTTGTGTCCTCTTTTGTTTACACAATTTTATCCTCTTAATTATTATTTGTTAAATTAAAATAATTATTTAGAATAAAAATTTCTTTTTCTATATTATCATTTTAATAATTTTTGTAACTATTTTTTGAATTCAAATAATTTCACAAATATAAAAATAAAGAACAACAAAACAAATAAAAAGTGCAAGTAATTTGAGATATGATCTCGTATTAAATAAATGTAAATTGTGTGTTTAACTATAATAATAATAATAACAATAATAATAATAATAATAATAATAATACTAAAATAATATCGCGTAGTGATAATAATAATAATAATACAACTACATATATAAAGATAAACATCTTTGGTGTCCTTTTTTGTTTTTTCAATTTTATCCTCTTAATTGTTATATTTTAAACTTAAATAATTATTTAAAATAAAAAATTTATTTTTCAGTTTTATTATTTTACTAATTTTAGTAACTATTTTTTTGAATTGAAATAATTATTCAAATATAAAAATAAATAAACAACAAAACAAATAAAAGAGTCAAATAACTGAAACATGATTCATAAATAGTAAATAAAAGTAAAATATGAATGTAACTATAATAATAAAGACAATAATAATAATAATAATAATAATAATAATAATAATAACTATTATAATAATTATAGTTCTAATTAATAATAATAATAGTAGTAATATAATAATAGAAATAATTGTAGTTAATAATAATAATAATAATAGTAATACTTATAGTTGATAGTAATACTAATCATAATAATTATAGTTGATAATAACAATTATAGTTAATAATAACAATTATTATTATTATTATAATTAGAGCTGATAATAATAATAATAATAACAATAATTAGAGTTATAATTGATAACAATAACAATGATATAAAAATAAAATAATAAATATCATGAAAACTAGGTTATATTGTTGTAAATGTTATTATCAATGAAATGAAGTTGTAAAATCAGTTTTAAATATAATAAATGAAATTAATATTACATTATAGTGTAGTTAATTGATTTTACAAAATAATCATAATATTATATGACCCGTGCGTGTACGCATATTTTATTTATTTATTTCAAATATGTTTAGAATAAAAATATAATTGTTATTATATTTATTTAACCATTAAATAAAAATAATAATGATACTAATAATAACAAACAAATGATAATAATAATAATGTTTATGTTATAAATATTAATGTCAATGCAAATACCAAGGCTAATATTGACATACTAATAATCTATAATTATATATAAAGATATATACATCAACAACAAAACAATTAAGATGGACAACTAATTGAAATATGATCTTGTAGTAAATAAAATTAAGATGTGTGTCTAATTATAATTATAATTATAATAATAATAATAATAATAATAATAATAATACCATTACAATAATAATATCCTGTAGTGATATTAATAATAATAATAACATTATAATAATATCCCGTAGTGATAATAATAATAATACTCTAACTAAATATGTAAAAAGATACACATTTTTTATGTCTTTTTTTGTGTTTTTACAATTTTATCCTCTTAATTATTATTTATTAAATTTAAATAACTATTCATAATAAAAACTATTTGTCCATTTTATCATTTTAATGATTTTAGTAACTATTTTTTTTAATTCAAATAATTACAATAATATATGTAATTATTATTATTATTTGTTTTTATTTTTATCAATACAGGATATTATTATTATAGTAGACACCCATCTTATTTTTTCTTACTAATTACAAGATCATGTTTCAATTACTTGCATTACATCAGAGTAATTAAATAAAAAAATAGTTACTAAAATTAGTAAAATAATAAAACTGAATAAATAATTTTTTTATTATGAATAATTAGTTAAATTTAAAAAATAATAATTAAAAGGATAAAATTGTAAAATCAAAAGAAGACACCAAAGATGTGTATTTTTTCATATATGTAGTTGTTCTATTATTATTATTATTATTATTATTATTATTATTATTATTATTATTATTATTATTATTTGTATCATTACGGGATGATAATCTGAAGTATTATTATTATTATTATTATTATTATTATTATTATAGTTAGACATACAATATATTTTTATTTACTCTAGCATCATATTTTAATTATTTGAATTTTTTATTTATTTTGTTGTTGATGTATCTTTTTATAAAGTTATAAATTATTGTATTTAACATTAACATTAGTATTAATATTCATATTAATATTCTTTTTAGCATAAATTCATTATTATTATTGACAAAAAAAAGATAAAAAACTTTGACAAAGGTAAAAAATGTAATTTAGAAAATTTCACATAAAAATTTATATTTGTTGCAAATGTTCTTACAAATTTAAATTAGTAAAAAATGTTAAATATGTCTTCAAATTCGACAGGAAAATACTAAATTTTCTATTGATTTTCATTTTATTTTTTTCAGATGACTTTCATGCAAAAGTTATTAGAAAATTATTTATTATTTTATTTTATTTTATTTAAAGTTTTAATTCACAACAAATTTATATTCTTTTAAAATATTTCTATAAATTATATTTGTTAAAAAGTTACCATAATTATAATGTCAACAATATTTTAATACATGGAAAATAAATATTTTTCAATTATAAATATTTTAAACATGCAAAAGATTTTAAAAATATTAATTTCAAATATTTATTTAATCAAAATTGATAATTTTTATTTTTATTTTATTTAAATATTTTTATTACAATGACCATAAACTATAAATATTATTATTAAATTTATAAAAATATAATATCATATTTTTATGAGGTAATTTTATATTATATTTAAATAAAAAAAGTACGTATAGTTTACTATTAAAAAATGTATATTTTTTATTATTTTTCTCTTAAAAACTTTTATTTAAAAATTAATTATACATTTTTCTACAAGTAATAAATATAATATTAATTATATTATTTTGAAAAAACAAAAACGAAAAAAAAAACCCGCGCGTCAGAGACTAGTTTAATATTAAAATTATATCTATATATTATGATATTATATATATTAACTTTAGAAAAACAAAATTCCCATATTTCTTTCTTTCTTTCTTTCGTTTCTCTCTTTCCCATATCTCCATCTCTTTCTCATCTCTCATTTCTATTTCAATTTTCACTTTCAATATCTCATCCTTTTCAAAACTAAATTACACAATAGGAAATTAGAAAAGTTAAAGAACATTTTGAACCGATCAATTCTTTTTTATTAATAAGTTTATCTTTTGCTTTTTTTTCTCTCGCGTGTAATAAATTGTCTACTATATATCATTGGACAATGATAAATTTATATTTTTCTAAATAGATAAGAAGTAATAAATTTATTTTAGAAAAATTATGATAAACAGTAAAAAAAATTGATTATCGTTTTAAGAGAAAGTTTGTAATAAAAAAAATCATCTTCATCAATTAAACTTAAAATATAATTTACATGTAAAAATTCTAATTTGATACCCTCAATTTTTCTTCTCAAATTCCACCATCGAAGCTGGCTGATAATTTTTTTAAAAAGTATTAAAAAATATATTAAATTAATTATAAAATATAAAATATGAGTATTTGGGTATCACTTTTAACTAAGGGAGATTGACTCTAAAAAACAAGTCTCTCGTACATGACAAAAATAGTATACCATTTTCACCATTTTTATTCACGTAAGTGAGTTTAAACATCAGCAAATTTAGTAAGTATTTCTCTTCTGTTAGAAATTATTGTTATATACTTCACTCCATTTTTAATATATTTTATTGGCTTTAATAAACTCAAGGCCTACTACCTATGATTATTTTATATTTGGAATATTAAATACTTGTAAGGACATAAAACTTTTTGTTTAGTGCTCTATTTAATAATTATTTGTATTTTATCTATAGTGTCATTTTTTTAAGCATAGTTGAAATATATGTAAATTTATCTTTTAGTCAAGTAACTTATTTTTTTCTATTATAGAAATCAATGTGTTTTCAATACCCTTGCAATGTTTTATGTATTAATGGATACATGAACAGTTGATGACACCTGAAAGATAAAATTCACAGGTAAATAAAATTAAAATACTTAATTTAGAGAGCACCCTTATAAAAGATATTACTAAAAAATAGAAATGATTCATATATTAAGATATAAAAATTCAGTAAATTAGTTTTTAATTAAAAATATTCTTAATTCAAAAGAAAAGGATATTGTTTTAGTTTTTGATATTATAATATTTGCAGTTTGGTGAAAAAGTTTATGAGCAAACCTTTGATTTTTGTTTTTTTCTTATATAATAAAGAAATTTAAATTTAAATATATTTATGTTGGAGTTAAATTGAATTTCTTTCTTAAAATTATGAAATAGTTAGATCTTAAGGTAATTATAAAGATCTCTTTGAATTGTGTAGGAAGACAAATTTGATTTAGAAAGAAGAAACAAAGATCTCTACAATATCTTAAAAGGTCTTTGACGCAGCAGGTTTAGCTTTTCAATGAATATTGTTTTTTTTTTTTTAAATCGTTTTTCTTTGCCTCTTGTCTGAACCAATGAGCATAGGAAAGGATGAGTATGAAAGAGACAATATTAACGAAGAAAACACCAAGCTCTCTGCAATTTCTATTTCTAGGGTTTCACTCTTCCATTCATATCAACTCAGGTCACTGTTTCTTCACTTGGAATTCGTATTTGTGCATAATTGCTATTGGCAACGGCATTCAGCTTTTCAGTAGCATTTTTTCCTTTCATTGAAAACTGTAATTTTTCTGGAACCAATGAAAGAAGAAGCCATTTACTGCTATGTTTGTATGGTAAGTGTTTACAATCAAACATTGAATGTGCATATTCAAATTGCTTCCTTCTATAAATCACTTCAGAAAACTCTTCAGCTTTCACACAATCAACTTTCTTTCCCAACTTCCTCTACTTCTCCATTCTCTCTAACACAGTGCTACCTCTCCTTCGCGCAAAGACCGAGGCTGAGTTTGTTACGGAGTTTCCCAGGTATCAAACCGAACATTTCATCCCGTAGTGTAAGTTGACTCCAAACCTTCATTTTTCCTTCTTTCCCGGTTCATATGTGTTGGTTCTGCCATGATATCTTCCTTAAAACTTTATTCTAGTCTTTGTGTTCACACTTTTCATCTCTTTAGTTGTTTATGGAGCAATGGTGTTGCTTTCGTTAGGCTCTCTTCCTGCAAGCTTGTTTCTAGTTTCGAGGTAAGGGAAATTAGAGTTTAAAGCTTTCAAGAATATTGCATATTTGCTGGTTGTTGAATCATAATTTTAAATGCATATTTGACGTTTGTATTGATTGAAAATATGTTGGGTGATGTTGTGCTTGAGTTTTTGGATCTGCATGTGTGAGCTAGTGAGAGATCTACTATTCTCGTCCAAGCGAGCAACTCTCCTCACTATTGATTTCGCTCGAGTTGTCGCTCAAGTGAGGAGTTTCAGTTTTGAGCGAAGATTAATCTTACTCAATTCTGAGCGAAGAGTAATCTTACTCAAACAAGAAAGTTCCGCTTAAACAACAACTCAAAAAACCTGATCTTACCCACTCTTCCAGCTCTCGTCCAGACAAGAACGCTTAGCTGAAGAGAAAACACTTTTATCTCTTAAGTGAGGACTTTTAAGAAACCGATTTCATGTGCCTGTTTTATTTATTTTTTAATATTTTGTTATATATTTTATGTTTCTGCTGGATAGAGTTTATTTCTGTCTCATATTATTTTTTTCTCTAAATTATTAATTTACTACTTCTAGATACCTAATAATATTAAAAATGTATTTTTTTTAATTTGTTTTAGTTTTTATATTATGATATTTTGTGGTTATAGGAAAAGTTTATGAATTTATCTTTTATTTTATTTTCTAATATAATCAAATAATTTAATTTAAATTATATATACGTGGGTGTTAAACTGAATCTCTAATGTTTTTGGACTACTTTAAGGTATGCAATAGATGAGTTATAATAAAATTAAAAAATATAATTATATTTTTAAGACATTATTTTTTAAATCTTTCTAATAATATCATGACAATTTTAAAAAATATTTATACAATTATATGTATATATTTTTGAAAATACCATCATATTTTTAAAACGATTTACTAAATAGTAAAGTATAGACTTAAAAGTTGATGTTATACCGAAACTTATATTCATCTACATTAGGATAAATTTATAAATTCATAATTTTCATCCATAGCTGCATAGATACCTTAGTCATTTAACTTAGTTCCTCATCTTTTTATTTCCGCTCATTAATGAGAGGATAATAAATTATTTATTCATCCTCCTTCTCTTCTACATTTGTCAGAATCAAGGCTACATTATAAAATTCATCCTTTTTATTTGAACTATATATTACAATTGTAATGCACTGGTATATATTCCTTCTTTAATATAATATATTCTCACTTTGAGTTTTGTTTTTTTAAAGCAAAAAGTTGAAACAGCCTGGTTGAGGGTTAGAGATGAAAAGCCAAGGATTTTGCTTTTAAATTAATTATTTGGGAAGAGAAACTAAATAATGGTTATTTTTATTTGAGAGTGCATGCACTAAATTACAAGAAATATAGAAGTTGGGACACAGTTTAAAAAACATATTAGTTTTATATATTTTTTATTTACTAATTTTCCAATTAAATAAATCTAACATTAAATTAATTAAGTATTATCTTGTATTTATAAATCTAACAATTCTTAAGTTATATCATTCTTATACATCATTAAAGTTTTATTGTCTAAAGTTTGAAATGGTTTTATATCCAAATGTTTGGTAATGTACATGATGATTATTTTCTTATATTTTATAGTATTTGTTGGGGAGTTTTTTTTTTGTTTTATTTGTGTTTTGATGTGATATTTTATCTATGAGTTCATTTAAAAAATGTATTACATTTGTCAAAAGAAAAAAAATGAACAATCTACTAATACCCTATATTGTTATGTTAAGGAATGTGATTTTGAGTTTGTTACAAAAATGCTTATGGTTAAGAAAACTACAAAAGCTTTAGAATTTAATATTTTAAAATTAAATAATATTAATTATGTGATTGTCTTACCATCAAATGAAACTACTGCAGAAAAAAGTGTGCTTTTAAGCTTCATCTAATGGTAAGACAAATATATCATTAATATTATTTAATTCTAAAGTTTCTAAAGCATTTGTAATAATGAGCATTTTTGTAGCATATTTATAACCAGATTCCTTAACATTACGATATAGGGGACTATTAGATTTTTTACATAATTTTTTTCTCAAAATGAACTCAAAAATACAATATCAGTTCAAAATACAAATAGAAAAAATAAAAGGAAAATCACCAATAGAGCCTGTAAAAAAGGAAAAATTTATCATCATGTTCATTAACAAATATAAAAAATGTCAAATCCATAAAATTTCCTTGAAAAAATATACTTTTTAATCTCATGTTTGGTGCTTGTGTTTTTAATCCTTACAATTGTACATTATTCTCATAACAATTTCTTACGTCAAAATATATATATATATATATATATATATATATATATATTTTGGATTACTCTGCTTCATATTAGAACATGGAAGAAGTTATGATAGGTTACATGAAATCAAATTTAAATTGTCATGGAATTCAAGTTAGGGAAAATGAAACATCTTGCCAACAAGTTTTTTTTTTTTTTCTGTTTTTCAAAATGAAATTATGCATAAAAACATTAAAAAAAATTGATGGCAAATTTTTTCATTTCCTCCAATTTAAAATGTTCGAAAATTGAAAGATTTTGATTTCACTAACCATAACCTCCTCATGTTTTGATGTTGATTAGAAGAAAATTCAAAATCCATGTCGGAAAGTAACAGGCACAACTCTTTTATACAATTCTAATATGATGATTGCTTCTGTAGTGAATTTATTTACTTTGTACCTTTGAGTGACATTCCAAAAATTGTTTTTCAAGTTAGGTATTATTTTTATTTTTGTATGTATGGTTTAACCATCCAATTTAATATTTTTAAGAGTTAAATGAAAGTTAAAAGTATTTTTTTTATCTTCTGCTCACAATGAAGGTCACAACTCACAATCTACGGTTATGTCATTTTCATGCATCATGAATGTTTTTTTGTCTAAAGTTTGAAATGGTTTTATATTTAAATGTTTGTCGATGTAAAATGATGATAATTTCCTTATATTTTATAGTATTTGTTGGAGAGTTTTTTTTTTCTTTTTATTTGTTCTATGAACTGATATTTAATTTGAGTTCATTCAGAAAATGGTTTATATTTGTTGAAAAAAAAAATGAAATGACTAACCCACTAATCCAATATATTATTATGTTAAAGAATGTGATTTTAAATTTGTTATAAAAATGCTTATGGTGAAAAAAATTGTCAAAGCTTTAGAATTTAATATTTTACTATTAAATAATATTAATTATGTATCTGTCTTGCCATCAAATGAAGTTAGAGAAAAAAAAAAACGTATTATTATGCTTCATTTCATGATAAGACAAACACATCATTAATATTATTTAATTCTAAAATTTTTAAAGCCATTTTTAATAATAAGCATTTCTGCAAACCAGATTTCTTGGCATTATAGGGAACCAAAGGTTTTTCACATATTTATTTTTCTACAAACATAACTTTTTTTTTTTCAAAATAAACTCGTGAATATAATACCAACTCAAAATGCAAATAAAAAAAGAAAACAAAAAGAAAACCACTGACAAAGACTATTAAGAATGAAAAATTTATCATTATATTCATTAACAAATATAAAAAATGTAAAAATCCTAAAATTACTTTGAGAAAATTTATTTTTCAACCTCACTTTTTTTAGAATAAACTGATTCAGGTGCATTAGAATTAAAATTATTTCTTTCTATAAAGTAATCTTCATTCTCGAATGTAAAAGATGAGGAAGAAATGTATAGTTTTAGAACCTTAACTTAATAGCATCTTATCTATTCATCATAAATTACGTCGCAAAACATAGAAATACCTTATTTTTATATAAATACTCTTGTTTTAATAATAAAAAATATTTCTTTACATTCTATATGCGTCACTTTCATTATATCTTATTTTAGTGATAGAAATACACTATGTATGCATATTTAATTGATAAACATATCTAATCATGCATACTACATTTTTATGTTGACAATATTTTTATTATTATCCTTATTTATAAACGAATAAAATAAATCAATTTTCTAAAATAATTTCATAACTTTAATATTATCCTTATTTTTAAAATACTATATATATATATATATATATTAATTATAGTTTTACTTATAACTCTAATATATTATATATGAAAAGTAATTATCATACAATTTTAGGTATTATCTTACTGAAATCATTGTAGTATAAATTTGGGATGTTACAATGGACAAGGGTGAATTATCCACATGACTTCACCAAAATTCCTTTAATTAACTTTTATTCAACACTACTATAAGTAAAAAATTTATTTAAAATTCAAATTTAGACTTAATACATTTGTGGGTTGTTAAAAATATTTAATATATTTATCATCATATTAATAGGGTTTTTTGTTTTTGTCCTAGGTAAGCGAGTCAACTTGTCACAAAACAACTATAAAAATTTAAATTACTTTTGCAGTGTCATATCTTTACTACATATACATCTCATCATAACATTGCAAGAAAAAAAAAGTTTAATTTAAATTAATCAAAAAGTCTTTGATGTCTGTCTGTGTTTTTAATCTTTATAATTGTAAACTATTCTCATAATAATCTCTTACTTTAACATATATGCTGGATTATCTTATGTTTGACCTTAGAACATGGAAGAATTTATGCCAGGTCACATGAAATCAAAATTTTCAAATTCTAATGGAATTCAAATTAGGGAAAATGAAACATCCTGTCACAGCAAGTATATTTCTATGTTTTTTTAGTGATTCACAAGTTTTCATTTTATATTTTGGAGTGTAGTGTTGTAAAAATGAAATTTAAATTTGGTACACAAAAGAGTGTAGAAATTACAAGAAAAGTGAGAACTTCAGTTGGTGGTTTGATAATAATGAAATGCTTACTCTATATGTTGTTAAAGTTTCTTGATTTTATTATTCAAAATGCATATGGATTTCGATAAATAATGGCATAAACCGAAAAGTAAAGAGCCTCATCACCATCAACCAAAGGTTTCTTTTTTATTTAATTTGCATATTTTTAGGTGTACCTAAATTTTTATTTCTGTCTCTACATTCTATTACACTAAAATGCATAATGAAATTATACATGAAAAAAAAAATATTTGATGACAATTTTTTTTCATTTCCTCCAATTTAAAATGTTCTAGAATTGAAACATTTTGATTTAACCTCACTAATAATGACCTTCTCATGTTTTGACGTTGATTGGAAGAGAATTCAAAATCCAAGTTGGAGTAGGAGAATTCTGAGAGAGAGAAAGGTAATTGTTAGAATTAAGAACACAAACTTTTAGTACATTTAAACCTCATTTTGTTTCTTCCTTGCAATAAAATTGATATTAGTTGTAAATTTAAATGAAGTTTTTTCACGACCAAATCAAACTGCATGATGAATCTGGATTAAAATAGAGATATTTTGATACTACACTTTTTTGTTAACAATATTTTATTTTTATAAAAATTATTAAATGGTTGTCAAATAATATTAAATAACCATTTTATTTAAAATAATCAGCACTGTAGGCACTGTCAATATGAAATCTTTTTATGTATCGTCTTTGTTCTTAGCTACTTATGACATAGATTGAACTTAAGGTACTTGGAAAGATTCATTTGTATTTTTCTCAAGATATCTCGGCCAGGTGTATTCCTATTCACTAGACTTATCATTAATATATATTTAACTATTCTAAAAAATAATAGACAAATAATACATGCCTTAATAAAGTTGCACCTATTGATCTTCGCCTCTCAGGGCCAACCCTCCGCATTTTGCAAAGAAAGCATTTTGGTGTTGAGCGTCAATTTTGGAAGACTCTTTAATATTTGAGAATTCTTGCAAAATCACCATAAATTCATTAATTTTCTATTTTTATATTTCTAAGTATCTTATTATATAATTCTAAGCTAAAGATGTCTAATTTATTCAAGATTGTATTAAAATAAGTAATTTAGACGCTTATTAGAAGACTTCACAAAGCATGCAAATGTCTTTTATGTTTATATATATATATATATATATATATATATATATATACTACTGATGAATATAGTAATATATGTAATCTTTACTTAATGTAGTATTATGCTTAATATCAAATGATAAGATGCTCTGATTTAGAAGAAAAATCTTATTAGTAAGGGCTGTTAGATAGCATTGTCCTTATTGGTGATGAGAGTGACGAGAGAGAAACTCCACAGGTAGCTTAAGTTTATACCGTATATCTTTTGTAAGCTATGAAAGGAGAAAAACTACTCTATGCTCTTGTTGTATACATGATTATGAGTAGCTAATTTTTTCCTTAGTTGGGATTGGATGTAATTTCTAAATTCTTTGTATTGCATTTGGTTTGATATATATTTGTTTTATGTGTTGATTATTTGATTTACTTTTACTATTTTGATGACTTGATCACTCATATTATTCATTAGCATTAGATAGTAGTGAGAACTGGTCTAGTGTTTAGATTCAATCAAATTTTCTATTGTTTGACATGGATATGCGACTTTAATTGGTTTAAAGAGTATTGTTCTTAATGCAAGGGTTCTTCCACTTGGATGGGGATCATCCTACGTTTGACACCCTTAAGTTCAAATACTACAAACATGGGGTTAAAATTACATTCAAGAGAACTTTCAAGAACACTAAGATAAAGAACATAATTTATTGGTAATCAAGGACAATGCATTTGAGTGAAAGAAGTCAAGTTCAATCCCAACACCTTAATCAGCATCACCTATCTTTATTTATATTCACATGTGTTTTCAAACTATCAATACCAATCCTTGTTACTATTTTATTTCAAAAGGTAAAGTAGACTATAGATTATTGTTTTATCATACCAAATCCATGTGGATACGACTTTGTTATGCTACAATTAACCTAGTGCTTTTGCTGGATAAGTTAGATCCTCAACGTGGGCATCAACAAGTTTTAGGCATCGTTGTCATAGATTTGCGCTAAGACAAATTAGTAGTTTGTAATCACCTTGAGTTTATTGTATATCTGTGTAAACATGTGCAGTAGCTATTTATTTAATTATGTTTTATACTATTATTTTACTCTGCTCAATTGATCTTGAGTTGTTGTACATGCCTAGAAAGAATTAGAAGCAATCTTGCTATTTGATCTCGAAATAGGAAAGACTGATAAAAGGAATAACAACAGAAATAGGAAGCAAAAGCAGCAAGCACAACTCGAGTAGCAACAAAACAAATTGGAAAAAACTCACCTTTTCCAAGCTCAATTCAGTAGAATCAACAAGAGTGAATGGTAGAATAGAGGAGATTACTATGAGATTATGTGCAACAACAAGGGCCAAGATAATTCTTAAACATAGTTAGTCCAACACAGAGTGTGGAAATGAAACCCGCCTTGCTATCATTAATAGGTGCAAATTAGCTTGCAGGATTGACAATGAAGACCTCTACAATCACCTAACAATCTTCTATGAATTGTGTCACCATGGGAATATCAGGAGAGGATGAGGAAGCAACTTACCTCGGGTTGTTTCCCTCTTCTTTAAATGGAAAGCCAAAAATATGGCTGCAATTTCAACCAAATTAGAGTTTCATGAATTGGGAAGATGTGAAAAGAAAATTTTTGACCAAATTTTTCCCACCATTAAGATATGTAGGTGCTAAGTCAGCAATAACAATTTTCTCATAAGGATTAGATGAGCCTTTATGTGAAGCATGCGGGAAATATAAATCTCTTCATAGAAAGTGTCTAAACGGGCCTAAATAATATACTCAAAATGTATATAATCATTGCCACTAATATAATATAACAAAAGTATGTATAATTTAGTATTGAAATTTCTTTGTATTTTCTCTTTAGAAAAGTGATAGCTTTGAAGTTGTATTTGATATGAAACTCATTTTAAATAAGCTTTTATAATTTCATCTTTTTCACTAATGGGATATTTTTATATTTGAGAACATTTGCCTTGAATAAGTTCCAAAAAATTAATATGAAACTTTCCGCCTATAGTTATTGAATCATAAAAAATGTTCATCTAATATTAATAATTGGATTTTTAGTATCATGTTTAAAAGAAATGAATAATTTATTTTATTCTTCGTCAATATACCTATTTAAAAAGATTAAGACTAAAAATTCATTTATCAAAATCTAATCGAAAATTGAGAGACGTAATTACTAAAAGAAAAATATATGATAATCAAGTCACATTTAAAAAGTGATTATGAAAAATCATATAGGACATAATTTTTCCTTCTATATTCATTAAAAAAATAAATATACAAAAAACTCAGGAGATTTCTATATTCATTACAAAAATAAATATAGAAAAAACTAATGAGATAAAAAATACTAAATATTAAACTAATATTTATACTTTATTATCAATAAACAATAGAGGGTTACCTTTTTTTTTATCTTAAATAATGGAAGAGTATGGATGAGAAATGACAAATAAAGAATGAATTTGTATCAAACTTTTTTTTTTCAAAAACAAAAAAAAAATATGCAAGAGTAGGAGATGAATACAATATGTGAGAAACTTAGAAAACATAAGAAAAAACAACAATAAAATATTAATAAAATTTATTATTCTTATTATATTTTATTTTTTATTTTATTATTTATTAACATTAAATATTACATTTTGTAAAATAAATAAAAATCTGTCTAAAAAATTTATTTAAAAAAAATTTTAACATATATTTTTAAAAAAATTTAAAAAATTTTGGCGGGCCATGGCCCCCACAACCCCTCTATGATCTGCCCATGTTATCCCCCACTAGTATTTTTTCTTAACTGTATCGATTTTGACAGAAAATTCTAACATTAACTAGGTATGGATAATATCAAAATTTTTAGATTGGGTATGAAAACAAAGATTCGTATGTACATATTCGTCTGATTCCAATACATGTCCTCTCCTTATAGACGTTCTTGTTTTAAATTACTAAAACATCTTTAATTTATTACGTTATCTAAAAAACTTATATGAATTTTTCTTTGGTTCTTGGTTTTGTAACTAATTTTTATGGCATATATTTGATATTTTTATTATTTTCTATAATTTGTTTACCTTTAACAATTGCTATTTCATACTCTTATTTGTTATTTATACCATTATGATTTCTTTCTTGATATTTGACATTAGAGAAAAAGAAATTCATATTCTTTTTTTGACCTTTAATACTTGATAATATGATATTTTATTTGTTGTGATTTTTTATTTATTTCTTAAAATTAGTTAATTAATATTTGAAGCAGTAAAGGAGTATGGGTAAGCATGGATATGGGTATCAATGTATTTGTTCTTCGATGGAAATAAGATGAGATAAAAATCCTATACCCATTGAACATGAAGATAATGGTGAATTTTTACTTTGAAAATGATAATGATTGTTATTCATGCACATATTTTTCAACATACTTATTAAACATCCGATAATTTTAACTATTGTTAGAGATATCATATATCTCTTGATTTTAATTCTATCGATGGAAATATCGTATGTTTGATTCCCTTGTACTATTATCAAATATTCATGTATTATGATGATATAATAGGTTTTATTTTTTTCCTTATATTATGGGATATTGTACTCTATATATTGGATAAGTTTGTAATACATCAATATAAAAGCTATATTTTAGTTATTTTTCATCAAACACCTCTTATGCATATTTTTCCTTTTCATGACTTATACATATCTAACACCAAACCCTACACCAATATTATCTCATCTTAATAAAACACTCAAAATAAAGAAGAAAGAAGATAAATCCTCAGCAAAGAATAAACTACTTGCATGGTTCAACAATATAATAATCTCAACTTAATCCATATATCATTACCTTCTCAAGATTGTATTATGCTATAACAAAAATACCCTAATTATTCTCTAATCTTATAAAAATTAAAACAAGAAGATAAAATTTATAATGAAATAAAAAATAAATATTATAGCTTATTTATATACTTTTTATTTTATATATTTGAAATTTATATCTATTAAAATACCAAATCTTATAATATCAACCTCCACTGGTCCTCGTGACTGGTATTAGGTTAGGACTACTATTAAGTTGAGATCTTATATGAATAACTCCAAAAAGTACTCCATTAAAGTTTCAATATACTTTTTTTGGATTAATGCATTATCAACCCACCAATTTCATCGACATTTCAATTTAACATTTAGGTGATTCTCATGGCTAAACGACAACATAAATATAAGATACTATGTGAGCAACCTATGTTGTCCTTCCACATTATAGGTTTTATTTAAACAATCCCAACTAGATGGAGGTTCTACCAAACAACGCCTACTCACAATAGTTACAAGTCCTACAATGTAGGCTATAACAATGATAAATGTTTCCTCTCTACATTAAACATTTTTCGTCTTTTATGGATAACATAGGTTATTTTAGGTTGTCAATTAGGTTGCTTACAAACTTCAAATCATTTAAATAAATTAAAAATATCAAATTCTGAGAATTTTAATTTCGACAGAAAGATTTAATTTACAAAATTACCTTATACGTAATGCCAATAAATGTAAGTAACTTTAAAAAATATTTTTAATAAGTAATATGTAATGCAAATTTTTAAATCATGTTAGAATTTTAAAAGCATGAAATAACACATTTCCCCTCAATTTAATAGTCTTCCAAAAGTATTATTGTTTCACTTCATAAATTACTAAAAGTATCAAATAAATTTATAAATTATTTCTAATAAAATTATTTCAACTTATCAAACTCAGGAATTATTAGTACCTTAGGATAAATCATGAGATTGACGTGGTCACAGTATCTCAAGTTTTATGGACGGTATGTTTTTTTAATATTTTGAGTTTGAGAAAAATATTAATAGGATGAGACTTGTATAGTTTGAATGAATGAAAATTGTTGTGTGTTTATTAGTTTTGTGCTAGAAAGTACTATATCTAGTGCAAATTGTTCCAAGATGTGATTATTTTGAAGCAAAAATGTTCAATATTAAGCATAAGACACCAGTAGCAAGTTTGCAAATATAGCAAAATTGTAAATAAGTTAACACTTTCTATATCGATTCTAGTTATAACCGGCAGAGAAAATGGATGCGATGACATTTTTGTATTAAAGAAGAAAACTTTCTATATCGATTCTAATTATAAGCGATTTAGAAAATAGTTTCTTTTTTTTTTATTTGTAAACACACAAACATACTACAAAAAATTGTGTAAATTGTGGCGGTTTTAATATGATAGTTTTGTAAAACTATCGCTTTTTCACTATTATATGACGGTTTTTGAACCGCCACATTTTACATGAAAAATATGACAATTTTAACTGTCATTTTTTGAACCGCCATATTTTGCATTTAAAACATAGCGGTTTTAACTGCCACTTTTTTAATAAATGCTAGAAAAATAAAAATTAAAGGTTTCTTTATCGTATTTCCCCATCCATCAACCCAAAATTTGAACTTCCCTCCCTTAGTGCGTCTCCTTTCACGTTTCAGCCATTTCAGCCAAAATTTCAAATACACCCTTCCTCTCTTTGTGTGCTCCCATTTCAACCCCTTCCCTTCACAATTCAACATTTCAACACTTCGTGTACTCGTATCGGCTCGTTGTGTGCTCATTGCGTCTCGATGAGCTGCGTTTGTTTGCTCGTGTCTCCCTTCCCTTGCATTGCATCGTCTTTGAGTGTGTCTTCAGGTGTGTCTTCTCTTCTCTTCACATCGTATCGCATCACATCATTATTTATTGTTTTGTAATTAGGGTTCTTACATTTATGGTTTTTCCTCCCAAATTATAGTAGGAGCATATCTCTTATCTACCTTTGTGTGTGGTTTCTCGTGAGTCTGATTTCCCATTGTTTCGGTTGTTGTTTTTTGGCTAAATATTTTGTTGAGAAAGCATGGATAGAAATAATAGAATTGAAATCATCACTTTTATTTTACCTGTACTTGCTATTGTTGTTTATTTTCCCTTTCTCCACACTTAAAATGTTGTGATTTTCACTAGGAAGGAAGTTCGTCTAGTGAGGTTGGGAGTGCAAGGGTTCCTTTGCTTACCTGGGTTCATGATTCTGAGAGCTATTTTGCCTCTACTGCAATGTCATATATTTTCTCATCTTGCACAACCAATAAGGAAGATTGTAAATCATCAACAAAACTAACAATGAATTATGTTTACTACTTAAGTTCTCATAAAGATTCATACCATTTGTAATTAGTCCAAGTCTTAAGTTTATTGACTCTACAAATAATTATGGAAATGCTTCATCAATCTTCTTCCATTGTGGAGAATTAGTCAGGAGTCGAAAAAGATTGTCATACTTTCTTCCATATACATGCCATGCCATTTTTTTGCTTCTTTAATGAAAAAAAATTGTTTCAACCTAGGTATTATGTGAAGGTATCACAATTATTTCCTCATCGACACTATTTCCATCAACTTTCTTTTTAACCATGATAACTCACACGTTGAACACACCTTCAATGCAACAAACTTTTTTTTTGTACTACACAATCTTTAGAGCATTCATGTATCATTTTGTACTCAAAATCCATTAGACATAGAATTTTCTTTGTCTCATAGTTGCGATTAGTGTTAAGACTTTGGCAAATGTACCAAGTCGTGCAAGTAGTAACCGGTAAGACCGGGATATCGTTTCCCAAGAGACTCGTGTATACTAATTAATGCGTAATTAGTGAGTAATTTAAACTAATGAATAAATCCATATTTTGAGTTTCAATGTATGAAATTAAATTTTGCATAAATGATTAAAATTGAACTTTGGAAGTTAAAGGCACTTAGTGAATGGAAAAGATTAGAAATGATATGACTTGATATTGTCGGGGTTAGAATTCACCAACTATGCTCTCATGCAACTACAATTTGACGTCCTCTTCATTAATATGCTAATGCCATCCGACAATATTACTCAAAGCCTAATTCCTTAATGGATTGAGCCTAAATTTCCTTATTAAAAGTCAATTCCTTGAACTCTTAATAAGCAAATTTGCTTTATGCACTAAGGTTTAAGAAAACCAATGGGTCAAGCCCCATTCCTAGGTACAAGCTCCATTGAGTTTTCTTATTCTAAATCTAGGTTTCAA
>Ga0214542_1007116_pt1 | contig 19738 bp, 11 predicted proteins | sample CNSS1metaG_FD_160096 | JGI IMG/M metagenome (GOLD analysis project Ga0214542, IMG submission 160096) | Root nodule microbial communities from cowpea collected in UCLA plant growth center, Los Angeles, California, USA - CNSS1 | ecosystem: Host-associated > Plants > Roots > Nodule | place: USA...
ATGTTTATTTGTTTCAATTTAGTACCCAATTTATTTGTTTCAATTTTATTCAAATATTTTATTTTTATATGGAGAAATATTGTATCTCTTTTAAGACAAAATTTATTATTTATATAAATGTTATATTTATATTTGTTACTAAAAATGACTTACAAATATGTTATTCATGACTTTTACCATTAACTTTAATATAAATTTCAATACTTAATTTTATAACTCATTTTTAGTAACAAGTATCAATATAACATTTATATAAATAATAAATTTTGTCTTAAAAGAGATACAATATTTCTCCATATAAAAATAAAATATTTGAATAAAATTGAAACAAATGAATTGGGTACTAAATTGAAACAAATAAACATATATGGGTACTAAATTGAAACAAATAGACATATATGGGGACTAAGTTGAAAAGAAGACAATGACACTTGCAAGGTACCTTGCCACGTGTCACATCAAGGATTTGACACGTGGCAAAAAAAAATTTTCAAAAAAAATTCAAAAAAAAAATTAAAAATTAAAAAAAAATTAAAAAAATTAAAAAATCCAGAGGCCGACACGTGGCAAGGTAGTTAACGCCGTTTGTGAAGACTTAACGGCGGGTACTACATTGATGCAATAATCAAAATTGGGTACTAAATTGAGGCAAAGTTCAAAGCGGGTACCATTTTGGAATTTTCGAACCAAAATGGGTATGATTCGAGTAATTAAACCTAAAATAAGTTAGAGTAACATAAAATTGAGATTGAAATTTCTTAAGCATAAATACATACAAATATTCTTATCAATGAAGACATTAAGTTTATAATAACTAATTATTATCGCATACATATTATTTTATTTGAAACGATAAAATTATCATTAAGAAATAATATTTTAATATTAATATGTTTGTGTTAAATTATAAAATTGACATGATAATTAATTAATGATGTATAGTAAAACAATATTGTTATATGATTAAAATTACAATTAAAGTTGAGTTATAAATTACATTAAGATGAGATGCATCATAATGTTGTTAAAGTAAAATGTAAATATATTGTAAAATATAATCCCATAAAAAAAGCCAAAACAACATGAAATGGATGTTAATGGGAAGAAGAAAAAGTTTGCTTCTTCTTCTTCACTTTGCTTGATATGTAGAACCTTTTTGGTTTCCATCCCAATTGCAAAACCAAAAAACCTAAGAAGCATGAAATTGATGGGAAAAAAAAACACAAACAATATACCAGAGAATGCAGTTGATATAATTTCCCCTAACTTGCAAGAATATATGAGGAACAACTACCAAGATTTTTAACGTGCAAAACCCCTGAAATCAAGGGTAAAAATCATGAGTCGTCCAGACTAAAGAAATAGTTCTACTATGATCAACAAGAGTACAAAAGAGTCTCAATAAACTGCACAAATTAGTGCCAACATCCAACCAAATAGCAAAACAACAAAACTTTCAAATAGAGAATAACAAAGAGAAGAAAAACCTATAAAATCACTGTTGTAATCCGAAATTAATTTCTCCCAACTCAGACTTGATATCAACAATCCAACCAGTCAGAATGAAGAACAATGTGTTCCAAACCGATTGTAAAATTTTCAGTATGATCCAACAGTGAACGAATTTGCAGTGTTGATTTTACGGTAGCAGTTTTGTGAGAAACGTTAATAGATTTTTCCCTCATACGAGCTTCGGGTGGTTCATTCATTTGACCATATACTAAAGCTACTTTGGATTCTGCAATATTTTGTTCATTAATTACTCCAAATTCTTTTATTTTCATATAAAGATCATTTCCCTCGTGAGTACGCTCACCTACTCCGCCAGATATAGATACACCTCCATGAGCTTTGGTAATGTTATTGATCAATTCCATAATAAGTATTGTTTTACCCACTCCAGCTCCACCGAAAAGTCCTATTTTTCCTCCATGACGCACTAGTGCAGTTTTGGCCTTTTAACTCGCGTTATAGGCCTCGGTTGTCGCTCAACCGAAGCATAAAATGGCGCGGTGGCAATTTTGTAATTTTTTTCAACTTTTATGCCTCGGTTCATTAGAAAATCGGTGCCAAAAGGTTTAATATGCCTCGGTTTTGAAGACTCGAAGCCTAAAAGTTGGCTAATATTTTAAAAATGCCATTATAGCAGTGACATTTGGCCTCGGTTGAAATTGAACCGCTGCCAAAAACTGTTTTTTGCCTCGGTTAAAATTGAACCGAGGCCAAAAACCGGTTTTCTGCCTCGGGTGGAATTGAACCGCTGCCAAAAACCGATTTTCTGCCTCGGTTAAAAATTGAACCGAGGCCAAAAGGTTCATTAGGGTTCAAAAATCGCGAATCACTTTTTTCCTCTTCTTCCTCGCGTGCACGTTCTCTCTCTCAGCCACCCACCTCCACTGCTGCTGTTGCACTCCGACCACTCACAACTACTAGACGTTTGGCTCATTCGTGTTCTGGCTTGGCGAAGTGCGATTTGGGGCTCGCGAAGTGGGCATCAGTTCGTTGTGTTACACGTGCGTGGTAGATTGGTGTTGTGCATGGATGGAGATCTGTCGTTGATGGTGGCGAGACGTGTAGGTGGCGGCAGCGTGAAGAAACTTGTCATTGGAAGGAGGTGGTTTCGCGATTTGGAGGAGGAGACGCGATTTAGGGTTTGTGATTTGCTGCAGATTGTTTATTTTTGTTTGTATTTATGTAAGTGTGATGTTCACATTTTTGTGTATGAAGAACATGGAGGTTCCATGGTGGTTGCACGATTCAAAAATTGCTCTTACGATGAAGGAGAAGACTGCAGTGGCTACAAATCTTTCGTTTTGAGTTTCAGATCTGGCGGTGGTTGACGAAGTTGTGGTGTAACCATGGTGACTACCTAGGGTTTCTGGTGGAGAAGATGGGCAGAGAAGCACATATGGCCTCGGTTCTCAGCAGAACCAAGGCAGAATATGGAGCTTCTGCTTCGGTTGAGACCCGAGGCAAAATGCTAACCTTTTTGGCCTCGTCCTAATATGCCTCGGTTCTAGAACCGGGGCAAAATGACAAAAATAACCGCTGCCAAAAGCCCTTCCTGCACTAGTGACGATAAGATGTTAAGAGATCTACTACTTTTATTCATGTTTCAAAAATAGCAGCCCCCTCTGCACTAGGTTAAGTGAGACATGAACTTCTCAAGTTTTGGACATTTTTTCCACAAAGGAAGGGAGTCTAATACCCAAGAGAAATAAAATCAAATAAGAAAATAAAACCTATAAATAAAGTTTAACGGGGAGAAGAAAATGTTTGCTTCTTCTTCTTCCATTGCTCCATCACATCATGGTTTGTCTCTTTTTCTTCCATTGCTCCATCACATTATGGGTGCTTTATTTTAAAAATTGGCGCTCAAAATAAAATTACATAAAAGTCCTTAACATGTATTAAGAGGAGAAGAAATTGAATCATACAATCATTATTGAAATATCCTAATTTTTTTCAGGTGTCCAAAAATAGAAGATGAGTCATATTAATTATTACATTAATGGTAAGAAGACAAGTGTCATAAGAAGTGATGTGAAAATTTTTTAGAATGACCAAATAACCAAAATAATGGACACGTGTGAAGATTTTAAGTTGGGATAATTAAATATTTTCATTAGACTTAAGTTTTCTTAGTAGATAAAGTAGATTCTATATTATTTAATATTTTCTTTAAATAATTCTTTTATAAATAAATCTGAATATTTTACATTCATAGTACTAATTTTTAAAATTACATTAAATATTACATAATTTTATTTTTGTAACCTATTAACCCAAAAAAAATATTGCATACATTATTTTAATCAAATAAATATAAATTTATCAAAATTAATTTTACAAAAAGGAAAATTAATTATAATATTTTATTACGATAATTTTTCTATTATCACAATTACGATATATTTAAATTATCTTATTTATTATAATAACTCTTAACAAAATTTATTTCCGATTAATTTATAAATATTAAATTAAATATATTTTGTAAATTTATATTTGTATGAATTTATAAAAAAATTTATAAATTTTTAGTAGAGTAATTTTTTTATAAATAAATATACAAACGTAGAAAACTAGAAAAAAAATGGTTGTTAAGAATTTGTTCCTCAAAAAATTGGATTCCAGCAGCAAATAATCTTGCAGAATTAGAAAATGCACCATAAGAATTTAGTCTTTCGCATAAAAGAAATTGCACTTAAATAGTACTTTGGAAAAGAAAATCTGATGATCTACTCATGTTAATAAAGTTCAAAAATAGTTTATAACGATAAAAAGGTCCAATTTTGTTCTGCCAGAGACTGAATTTTCATCTTTTTTTTTTCTTTCTAAGTTTGTACTTGTTTGTTGTTGGAATTCTGTTTTTGGATGAACAAACTTATAGAAACATTTTTTTATAGTTTATCGATTATATATTTATTTATACTAAATTTCTATATTACAAATTTAATTTTTTTATAAACAGATGTAAATATAAATTTTAAAAATATACTTGATTTAATATTTATAAATTAATTGGAAATACAAAATTTGAAAAGTGATTATAAGAAATAAGATAATTTAAATATATTATATTTATGTAATAGAAAAATTATCATAACAAAATATTGTAATTATTTAGTTTTTGTAAAATTAATTTAAAAATGTATATTTATTTGGTTAAAATAATGTATGTAATAAAAAATTGTTCTATAATGGGTTAGAAAAATAAAATAAAATAATAATATGATTGGAGGTGAAAATATTTGAAAAGAATTTTAATGTAAAATTAAAAATTAGTAACATTAAATGTAAAATATTTAGGTTTATTTATAATTTTTTTTAAAGAAAATAATAAAAAAGTATATAATTTTTTAATAAAGTTTTATTTAAAAATAATATAAATTTAAAATATAGCAAAATATAAAAATTCTTCATAGAAAAAGTATATAATTTAATTTTTTAATAATTATATATTAATTATTTATACAAAAAAAAGTATTTTAAATAATGTGTTAATAATGTTTTTATGGACAATTTATAATTATTTATACAAAAATAATTTTCTTTTCAATCAAGTAACAAAAAAATATTTATGACAAAAAATAATAATAAATTAACCTTTTAGAATTTATTGTTATAAATTTATTTATTTTATTGAAACTTATAAAAATAATGTTCTTAAAAAACTAATAAATATTTAAAAGAAATTATATTTTATGGTGTAATTTATTTGAATTTTTTCTTTTCAAAGACTAACTTACTGTTCAATTTATTTAGATTATACTTTGAAATCGAATTTTTATTTAAGAAATTATTTTATATAATAATTATCTATATAATCTTATTTAATTTTTTTAAAATATCTTGAAATATACAAAATTTAGAAATAGTTTTACCTAATAACAAGGATAAATGTCATTTCAGTCCATTCTAACCGGTTAGCCATAGGGGTGACAATATGGCTCTAGTCCTCGGACCGGCCCGTAGGCCTGCAAAAATAACGAGGGTTGGGCCAGGATAGTGAACCTGCAAGTCCGTAGTGGCCCGGCTCGCTGAAGCCCACAGCCCGCATGGGCTAGCCTGCAAGCATGCATAAAAAAAAAAACTTGTACTTGTGTATATCAGTTACTTTTTTTCTCTGGACTCTTGCATTAATGTTATAAATTCTTGTATGACTCGAGAAGACAAATATTATGTACTTTTTAATGTGCTAAAATTTGAAGAATACATCTTTTATGTCAAAATACGAATATGAATATAATGAAAATATTGAATTATCAATTTATCATCCAACTCCCCAAAGTTTTTGTTTAATAATTTTGTGAACTTATTAAAGTTTCCTAATTTTTTGAATATTGAAAGTTTTATCATAAAGAATTAAAAAAAATTAAAAAATTAAAAAAGAAAAAACGGGTTGGCCAGCAGGTCTGCAAACTCGTACTTATACGAGATGGACCAAACTTTTTGGTCAACGTTGAAAATATGGGACGGGACGGCCGACCCACATTGTGCAAACCAAATGCGAGCCAAGCCTAAATGGGCAGACCAACCTAAATTGCCACCCCTTGTTAGTCACTTAACATAGGTGGATATGATATGACTAATAAAAAATAAGTTATAAGTTCTAATATTGTTTTAATGTGTGAGTCTTCTTATTCGAAAATTCTTACGAAACAATATTATCCCTAAATTAAATTATAGTACTATACATCTTAAATAAAGATAATTCAATAAGTTTTACATAATTTATTTTGATCTTATTCTCCATACCCTTCGCTTATTAGTTCCTCCTCAAGGTATATTTATAAAACATTTTACCAATACCAAAAGATAATATTCAATTAGGTACACATCACTATAAGTAGTTTATGTTTTTTTTAGGCTTAAATCTACATTTGGTCCCTATTTTTGTCAAAATTATTCAATTTGGTCCTTATTTTCGTTGTTTGTTCAATTTGGTCCTCATTTTTGTAAAATCGCATTCAATCGAGTCTCTTTTTGACAAACGGTGTTAAAATTGTTAACGGGACAGTGACATGGTGAAACTGTTTGAGTTACGTGTCAAATTTTTGGCAGTGACGTTGGCACAGTGAAATTTTAAGGCCGTTGTAGGTTTAAAAGTTAGTGAAATTGATTTGGGAAAGAAATTAGGGTTTGAGAGGTTTCAAGCAAAATTGTGCCCAACAAGAAACTTGTGCACAATCCAGTTGGTGATTCAGAATTCGTGTTTGAGAGGTATGTCTCGTCAACATTCGTCTTCCTCCTCTTGCTGTAATAGTTGGAGGTAACCAAGTTGCGGTGGGTCTCATATTCGTGGTTCCAACGCAATCTTGAAGCTTCAATCGCAAATCACTCTCCAAGCGCAAATTCCCCTCTTCGCGAACCCTAATTAATGAACAAGAAACTCCACCACCCAAGAACCCTAATTTTCCCCTTTCTCACCAACCTTAATTTTTCCCTATCTCTCGACCTCTCGAATGCCCAATTTCAATTTTTCACTCAACGAACTCTCTAACTCTCGAATGTCCAATTTCCTCTCGAACTCTTGCTGCAGTAAACTCTCAATTCAAACTTTTAATTTTTTTCACTTTACCATGTTTTATCTTTTTACGTAATTCAAACTTTTCTCTCCAATTTCTTTTTAACTGTGCCAACGTGTACCATCATGTGTTCCAAAATTTGACACGTAACCCAAACAGTTACACCGTGTCAATGTGCCGTTAACAATTTTAACACTGTTTGTCAAAAGGACTCGATTGAATACGATTTTACAAAAATGATGATCAAATTAAACAAACAACAAAAATAGGGATCAAATTGAATAATTTTGACAAAAATAGGGACCAAATGTATATTTAAGCCTTTTTTTTATTTTGCATGACATGATGGTTGTGATCCATCTTTGGAAAATAATGCACGTAAGGAATAATAAATGCATATAATAAGCATGCATGATTGAGTAATGTATATTATTTGATGTTGGTGATGATTCTAATGGTGAAATAATATAAATAATTAGCAATTAATTTAGCATATAAGCCTGGCATAAAACGACAGACATGCTCATTCTCAATTGATAATAATGAAGTTAGATCCGAATATGTAGGCTCATGCACTCTAATGTAACTTGACGTATTAGAATTGAAAAATATTAAACTCAAGAAAAAGGACACAATAGGACTGTGCAGCGTTGACCTAACGTGTTCAACTTGCACTTCAAATTTCTCTTAGACCTAATTCACACACAAATTGTTGTTGGCTACTTAAAAAATGTTTACACGTATATAAGCTTGTTTTATTTGACTTTTGACTGTGCATTAAAGAAAACTTTGATGAAATGCATGTATAATTGAGTAGTGAGAGCTAAAATAATGACATTATGATAAAATATAATGTAATATGTAATCTGATATGATAAGAAGATGGAAAAAGATAAAGAAATGGAAAGAAAACAAAAATAAGTGAATGCATATATGTTTAACATTTTAGTTAACAAAATTAGATCGGATCGACACTACTATGTTTGTCCCACTTTTGGAAGTCAACAATTGGTAAGGTTAAGAAAACAATAATTAAATTGGTGTATAATGATAAAGTCTATAAAAATAATAATAATAATAATAATAATAATAATAATAATAATAATAATAAAGTTTTAATATGTTATCTATCTATATAAAACATGTGCGAGTTGTAATATTTTTAACTTTGAAAATACGATTTATTTTTCATTCTTCAAAATGTAAATTTAGTTTCTTTAAGTCTTGATGTTACACGACAATATTTAATTGTTTACGCGCTATGAAATTTACATACATCACTTGCTGTTGTTCTGCCTGTCAATGTGAATTTTCTGTTTTTTTTTTTTCTTTACAATCTCTAAATTAAATATTGTTTGTTAACCTTAAATAGATTGTAGAGACTAAGAATAATTTTAAACTTTTAAGAAAAAGAAATTTAAAGTAAAATGGTTTATAGAAAGTGCTATCTCGTGGGTCTAAAAATTTAAGACTAGGCCATGAATCACTAAGTGAAACATATTTAAGATTATATGTAAATTCAACTAATAACTAATCGAGAGATGGGTAGTTGGCATGATATTATTTGGGAGTGAAATAAAGTAATTTTAATAGGTGACAGACTAATTAGCTACTTTAAAGGAACAATTGGGAACTAAAGTTTCTAAGAAGGAGAAAGATTATTTGTGGGTATGGGAAGATGGAGATTTGGATGGTTTTATTGCTAGTTCAGCTTATAGAAAATTGCAGCAAACAATGATGCTCGATAAATTTTGGGAAGTTAAAGGTTTTTCATTAATTCAACATTCTGTCTAGAAAGTTATATAACAATGTGTGGGTTAGTAGAAATTTATTAATCATTTGTTCCGTACTTCCTATATGGCACTACAAATCGGTGGGTATTAATAATGTGTATCATTTCACACTAAAACAACACTTTAGTCAATTTTATCTTATTGGATTAAATAGAAAACATAAAGTACAGGTGATTTGGAGATAAGGAAGTAACATAATATTTAGAAGTTAGATTTCTAAAAGGTGTTCATTGTAGCACAGTTAAAAACATGGGAGAGGATAATTAATAGATTTCTAAAAACATAATTTGCCTACTCAGATTGATGTCTTAATCTCATAACATGCTTAAAACTATGAGGTAACACAAGTTTTAGTGAGAGGTATGGTAATAATAGGATTTTAAAGTATATAATTGACATGCAAGGTAATATCAATATGATTTTGTAAAGGTGTGCTTACCTATCAAATTATGTTTGCATCAAATGATTTTGTTTGCCTACTCAGATTGCTTTAATTGTAGCAATATGAGTAGGACACTTTTTAGAGGTGTTTATTGTAGCATAGTTGAAAACATGGGAGAAGATAACTAATAAATTTCTAAAAGGATAGTTTTTCTACTCAGATTGCTTTCTTAATCCCATAATATGCTTAAAATCTATGAATTAACACTACAAAAAATTGAGATAAATATGACGGTTTTAATATGGTGGTTATGAAAAACTGCCATAATTTGCCTCATAATACGACGATTTTATAATTGCCACATTTTCTATGAAAAATATGACATTTACATAGTGGTGTCAATTTGGCCCAGCCCAAGGGCTTGACCCTGACCCATGTGGGCTAGGGCCAAAAAAGCACACAATGAAAAAAAACGCCATCAAAGAAGCTCATAAGGCCAAAAGCCCTACAAAAGCCCTATGGGTCAAGGCCAATCCATGGTCTTTCATCTTCAACATAAAAAATATATTATTATCTATGGGACAGGTCCAACGACTCGGACAAGCACGAAGACCCGAATAGGTCCAACGACCCAGACTTGCCCGACGACCCTAACAAGCTCGACGACCCGAATGGGCCTGATGACTTGATCATGCCCTACGATCCGAACGGGTTCGAGGATCTGGTTGGGCCCGACTATTCGGCTAGGCCCGACGATCCAGACATGCCAAATGAACTGGACGGGCTTGACGACCCGAACGAGCCCCATGATATAACGAGCCCGACGATCCAAACGGGCTCGACGACTCATATGAGCACGTCGACCAGGATGGGCCCGACTAGTGTGGGAGCCTTCAATGAGCTTGAAGAGTAACGAGCCTTCAGCCTCTACAATGACGATGGCGACCGAATTGCCAACACGAAGAAGAGCGAAGCTCGGTTTTAGATGATTGAATGGAGATTTATGTGTGACGTGAGAGGTGATTAAGAGGCTAGGTTGGGAGGCGATTGAGCAGCTTGCAAGGTGAAGGGGTGGGTTCACGATTTCGTTCGCACCTTTGTGAAGAGGTAAGTGATTGAAACCCATTTACTACATCATTCATTAAAATTTATAAACCCTAATGACTTATTAATTTGCAGTTTGAATCAGGCGGTCTGATTGGAATTAGTGAGTGTTGGGGTGGAAATGAGACTTTGGAGTGGAGGTTAGAGACTTTGGAGCAGAGATTAAAGTTGTGTTGGCAACTGCACTCAAGGTCAGTAGGTACTGTGATGAGAATGGAAGAACTGGACCTTTTATTCTTATTCTATTTCTCTTAAACTTTTGTGTGATTTTTTGTTATATAATAATAATAATAATAATAATAATAATAATAATAATAATAATAATAATAGTTTACTTGGATTTCAAGTTCCTAGGATTTTAAGCTTTAGTTGTTCTTTTTCTTTTCCTTTTTCCTTTTTTCCTTTTTTCCTGATGGAGTTATGCAAAAGAGTTTGAAGCATGGTGTTTTAGTGGGCTCTATTTCACCTTGCAAGTCATTGATTAATCAGTATTTTTGGGTGTCCTGCTTCAATTTAATACACCGAGGATGGGATTTTCAAACTTAAATTGTGAAAATAATCGGAAGCATGTATAACTAATTTGTTTACTTTGACAATTTTGCAATGGATACTAGTTGAAGTTTTACATTTTTCTTATCTAATAAACATTATGCTCTATTTTGTGTGCAATGGGGTTATTAGAAGATTTCTAATTTTGTTTCTTTGTAGTACGTGTGTGTTTAATGTTTCTTGATATATTTTTTGTTTAGTATTAAGACTCATCTTTCGTAAACTTTGATTTTGGGTTAAAGGGGTGTGTTGATAGTCACTAGGTTGGTCTTTAATGGATGTGCCTTGAAAGAGATTTTTAGTTTTCAAAATCATAGTTGCATTCTTTTGTGGCTTGTTGATTACTTTATCTATCTTAGTTGTGATTAATCGGAGAAGTTGACCTATCATATTTAATAAGTCATTAGTCCTTTAATTAGCTATTTAACAATGTAAATTAATTTTATGTTTCCAATTTCAATTTTGAATGAATTATATGACATTCTACATTGCTCGAAATTTTATTAATAAATTGGTATTGAAAAGCAGGTTTTCGGAATGGCAAGCATGTTTTGGGATGTGCCTTGAAAGAGGGTTTTTTTTTTTCAAAATCACAGGATTGTGCATGGGCTTTCCATCCACTGTATTCGCGTGATCTAAATCCTTAACGTTGAACCGACGCCATCACAACATTGGCGTGGGCTTTTGCTTTTTTGCGTCCAGTTTTGGCCAACGAGATTTTCCAACATTCTTGTAGTGACAATACATGGGTCATATATCTATACATCCAAATTAGGCTTATTTAGTATCATATGTTGTAACATCTTAACACTTTTCACAACCATGCACAGACTAGATAAGTATAGCATGGCTGTAATTGTGCTTATTTTAGTACATTTTGGATGGTGTTCCATAATATCAACTTCTTTAATATAAATTACGAATGAAAATATTAATGATTAAAATGTTGTCTATGTGATTTTTTACTTTTTTTAATTTTATGGAAAACAAGTTAAATAATAATAAAAAGCAGGTCAAACAATAATGGAAATCAATTTAAATAAAAAATGATTTAAAATAAAATTTAGATTCAAATTATGGCAGTTGAAACATCGTATAACGTGTCAATGTAGTGATAATAATGACATTTCTAGTTGTCGTATTTCGCATTAGAATTCATTTAAAATAAACAAATTACGATGGTTTTGACTGCCATTATTTGCACACAAAAATACGATGGTCAAAACTGCCATTATTTGCACAGTGCATTTAATGGCGGGTGTTGCGGCGTTTCGCCTAAGACCGCCATATTATTTATTGTGGCAGCAGGATATATGGCAGTACTTGTATCCGCCATACGCGTAAAATATGGCAGTCATAACCGCCATTTTATACTCCAAATAATTGTCATATTTAACAATTTTTTTTGCAGTGTAACACAAGTTTTAATGAGATGTGTAGGCATAAATGGTAGTAATAGGTTTCTAGAGCATGTAATTGGCATGCAAGGTGTAACACCCAAATCTTTTACTTTCTAAGGTTTATAATTAACACAATTATCCTTATTTCATAATTAAAAAAATAAGCATTATCACTACTTTATTTGAAGTTTATGAAAATCATTCTTTAACAATCATAATCTTATTGAAAACAAAAAAATACAAGACTACACCAACCATCTTCCAATATTGATCTCTTTCTAATTGTGTGCATCTTCCTCAATACTTGTTCAATCATTTGCTCCCACGATAAATCATGATTATCCCAAGGGAAAATTGCAACCATATGGTGGAAGGGTAAGCTAACATAATAAAGTAAAAACCTTAATTTTGAAAATAAACTTAGAAAGTGTTTAAAATCCCGAAAAATCTAAAAGATAATAACTCTCCTTCCAAAAATATTTTCCTTCATTAAAAGTAAAACATATGAATTTCACCAATTTAGACTCCTAGGATAGAAAGATGAGTCGTAAATGGACAAATTTAAAAACTTTGTCCTTTTCAGCCAAAGTTTTTCTAAGATCGCTTTCACACGTCTCAATAGTTACCCAAACATTAGATAATGAAAACCATCTACCAATAATTTTTAAAAACAATAAAGCTAAAAACTTGGCTCAATTTGGGTCCAGGCCAATGTGGCTCTATCAAGCCTAGCCTACTTCGCTCTAGTTAGGCCCATATCACATCGAATCAACTTGGGTTAAGATATACTTCTTTTCGTAGCTCAAACTCATCCAATTCAAATTCAAAATTCTTTTCAGATCTATTAACCTCACATGTTGAGGGTTGATATCTTCACCTCCAATATCAACCATCATAACATTCACCATACCACCATTACACACTACATTAATAGTGTTGGAAAGTGGCTCGATATATCCTACCTAAATCATGAAAGAGTCAATATCCACTTTCATCGGTTTCTCTTTGGAGTTGAGCTTACCCTGCTCAATCTCATTCCAAATAGTATTCTTGAAATGCACACAATTATTAGTCATGTAACCATAAGCATTATGAAACTTATAGTATTTTCTTCCTCTTCTTTGTTCTATAGGAGGAAATTTATGGTCATTATTTAATTTGCTTATCTTCCAATAATACATCAAATATATGATCATCTTTTAATACTTCAAATTAATATATTCTCTTGGCAATTTTATCATTTACTTCACCTTTTTGCAATAACTTACATGTATATGGTGGTTATACTTTTAATTCGACTATATTAATAGCCTTTCCTTCACTCAGGATATCCTTATTAGTATTAGAGCTTTCAAACATATTATTTGAGGTATTCACATGGGACACTCTTTCTTTCTTATATTTATCAAATCTTTGACATATTTCTTTCTTATATTTAATTTGTTTAATTCTTCTCACATTATCAAACAATTAAGCCATACCTCTTAATGACAAATTAACTAAATTTTATGTGTCACAATCTTTAAACCTGCTACTGCCATTCTTACCAACTCATGTTGAGGAATTTGAGTAAAATATTGAGACTTCATTTGTCAAAATTTGTTCAAATAACTATCTATGTTTTCACTATTAAGTTTGTTCACGTTCATTAGGTCCATCAAACTCACTTGAGTCTCTCCCCTAAAGAACTATTCATGAAAGTTTCCCTTTAATTGAATCCAATTACGTATCAAGTTAGGGGTAATGTTGTAAAGAAAGTGAAAACACTCTTTGTTAAAGAACTCATAAAATGCTTCATTTTTAAATTCTCACTCATAGCTAAATGTCCATACTCAATTTGATACCTTGCACTATGGATTCTCCTATTTTTCTAGCAAATTTAGAGAACCTACGTATTTTATAACCTCTAGGCTATTCAGTTCCGAGTACAAAGTCTGGAAATGGAGATACAAAATAGGGTTGATTATACAATATGATCTTTATTCCTTTATTAGACACTTGATTCCCACAATCCATTTGGACATTGTTTGGGTTATAGTTATCCCCAAAATCATCTCTTATGTAATCCATATTCCTATTTCTATTTTGTCTCATATTTAAGAGATGGTCAACATTTTTACCGCTCCTAAGCCTTCAAAAATTCCTCATTAAGTTTGGGTTTAGATTAAAATTATCTATGTTGTCTTGAATCCAAAATTAACATTTCCTTGATCAATGTTATTATTGTTCCATTAAGGAATCTCATCAATTTTCACTTGAATGATTGAAAAAGCATCCCTTATTTAAGCCATTTGTTCTACTAATTTCCATAAACTTTCAATAGTTGTTTGAACCAAAGGATTCAAAACAACTATGATTTGACTCGATAGCACATTCACCATCTCATAATTACTATCATTGATTTGTTGTCTTATGACATCCAAAAATGTATTTGATAACCCTCTTCCTATAGTTTCATGTTGTACACTTTTTCTTCCAAAATTAATTCGATTATAATTTGATGATGTAGCATACCCCATGGTTATCCCTCGTTTATGATTCTCGATGATCTTACTCCACTAAATTTACTTACACCATGCAATGCATGTTCTGCTCTTGTACTCACATTTGGTCCAACATACGTTGTTATTGGATTACTCATAGTTGGATCAATCATTTGACTATCATTAACTCCAATGGTTTGCCCCCAATTTGACTAACATTAGAATAATAAGGGGCCAGAAACCTATTTTTGGTTGAAGGTGTTGTACTTTATGTATTTTGAGACATACCTCTTTAATCTCATGCACCCTTTAACATTTTTCCTCTTATAACTAACACTTTGTGAATGACAAAAAAACACAAGTGGTCCCACTAGGCGTGGCAATTTGTGTTCTTAAGGATTTTGGTTCTATACTTTTTGACTATATTATTCGATGAATCTAAGGTACTAGACGTGGATTTGTTTACAATAGGCTAAAACTTATATTTTTCAATCAAATTGTAAGTGTTTTAAGTGTTTAAGAGTCCACTTATATTAGAATCAATATCTTCAAATCCCTAAATTCTTCCCTAACACAAATCATAATTAATAGTTCGTGCATTGACCTCCAACAATCATATTTTTGGCATTTTTGTCTTTAAAGCAAAACGGTGGATGAATAGTAAAGATAAAAGTAGAGAATGATAGATGAAGGAAAGAGTAGGGATGAAGGTTATGCGAAAATGTAAATTGCAATAAAGTAAATTATCAATGGTAGAATAAGAACTTGCAAAGTAAATTAACGAAAGCGGTGATCCAAATTACTACAACCAACACTAGATTAGCCATTTTTCCTATTCGTAGCGTTATCAAACTATTAGAAGTTGTATTCACAATTTATCACCCCATGTTTACTTTTGAACTACCTATTTATATTTTCCCTCGTTTATCTAATAGTTACTTGACAAATAAAATAAAAGGAAAAAAGTACATGAAATGAAGAAACTTCCTTAACCTACCAACGTCATGTGAAATGTTCTCATTATTTTGACGTTTTATCAATTATTGTATATAACATCTCTCTCGATCTGCTCCAGCCTTTCTCTCAATTTGTACTTCTCTTGATGCCTTTTTCTATCTTGATCATGCTTCTCTTGATGTCTTTTTGTCTCGATCAGACCTTCCTTGATGTCTTAACGACACTTTCCCTCAATTCCTTTCTTCGATCTTGATATATCTTTTCCCACCTTTTTGATGTGGACCGATCCTCATCACCTTTACTCCTTCAACCTTTGCAAGCCAATTTGCTTATTTATTCTTCAACTCGATTTACTCCTCGATTTCTTAACAAAAATATTTTATCCAAACATGAAAATTTAAAATTTAGTAAGTTTGAATCTTATCTAAACAAAATATTTGAAAAATAAAACAATTGTGAATTTTTTCAAACATGAGATAAATGATTACTTATTCCATTTTTACAATCTATGAAGAAACTAGTATTTTACAATCAAGTAGTAGTTACTTTTTTTTAGTAATTTTTCTTACTCTATATGAATCTCGTGCTTATTTAGACATATGTTATTTTACAAAAGGATGATCTCTCATAATTTTTACACAACTAAACATTTGCATAATATAGTTAGACATGAATAACATTACTTTTAAGGGATAGTAGTCAAATATTAATATAGTTATTATCTCATTAAATTCAAATATTGAACTTGACTATATAAAACAAAATTATCCCATTTATGGTTTTATTTAGTTTAATTAGTAGTTGTTCCATTATTTATTTTTTATATGTTTTATAATTGAATTGTTAAATACAAATGTATACTATTTAAATATCGTTGTGCCTATGGGCGGACCTTCCTTATGACAGAAGGGGCCACATGTCTTCCAAAGTCAAAGTTTTCTCATTTTATTTTTTATATATATTTTAAAATCATATTCAGTTAAATATAAGTAAAGACTCTAGGGAGTTGAGTGATAAATTGATAATTCAACATTCTAATCATATTTATATTCGTACTTTGACATACACGATATATTTTTTAAATTTTAGCACATTCAAATATACATAACACTTGTCTTTTCTACTCATACAAGAATTTGGAACATTCATGTAGAAGTTTAGAAGGAAAGTAATCTATATACGCAAGTGCAAGTTTTCTTATTGTTATTTTTTATGTGGGTCGTGGGCCGGCCCTCAGAGGCTGTAGGTTATGCCGGTTGGACTTTTGCGGGTCAACGAACTCAATATCTCGGTCCACCCTGTGTTTTTTTGACGGGCCTGCGGGCTGGCCCATGGAATAGAGCCAAGCCCTTATTGTCAACCCTTAAATACAATTAGTTTGACCCATGTTATTATGCTATTTTGGATATAGGAAAATACAAATCTACAACTTATATTGAAAATTACTTCAACTACTTCGGTTTGTTTTATGCTAAATAATCTTTGACATTTAATGATAATTTTTTATGGTTATTTTATAATATAATAGTATGATATTCATATTTATTTTGAATTTTACTAGACAAAATAATTTATTTATAAAACATTTAATTTGACATTCCTCAATTTTTTGTCAAATATATTCTTTGTAAAAGTATATTGGTTATATCTTTCTTCAAAAAAGTGAGTAAATACTGTAATTGTGTAGTTGACATTTGTTTTATTCATGAGATGGGATGAGTTTCTTCACAAGAGTCCAAAGACTCCTTCATGTTAGTCATTTTGAAAGTAAAATATGTAGATTAATAAATTATAATATTTTTTTTTATTGGGTTATGCTGTTGACTTTTGGCAACACTAGGCATTTTTGTATGAATAGATTAAAACTCAATTAGAATTTGAAACAATTATCAACATGAATTTGTCGAACATCCTTAACATGTAAATATGATGAGAAGTTGAGCATGACAGAGCTTTTGTAAGTATTGACAAACTCATTTTTATGTTTTATTCTTAAGAAGTTTGCACAGAGAGAAACATGTTGGAGAACCTACCATTGACAAGAACCACGTGATTGGTCGAAAGTGAAGGAAATTTCCTTTCTCATGGCCGCACCTTTTTGTTGATCCAAATCACGTTCCGTGCATGCATGGAGAGTCACACAGTTATGCACGTGTGAGGAATCAAAAAGTGTTCTCTTTACCTACCTCATCAAAAGTCTTGCTGTGTTACATATGTATACACTCTAACCATAGGATATGGGTTTTTATTTGTATAAATTAACTTATACGTACCTACTATATGATTTAGAAAGAAAGAAAAGGTTTGAAATTTTGAATTCCACATAAATTCGAAAATCGTTATTTTAAATATTTTTTATTCTTAAGTTAAGATATTCTCCTTTCCTCATAGTTGAGGTATTTTTTCTCATATATAGATGAATATTTTATCTATCTAAATGTGAAAAATACATTAACATTTGTTCTCATATCAAATTCATTGAGATAACATTATTAGGATTAATCACTGCATTCAAAATATTATCTTTTTTGAAGTCTTGAAATTTCTTTGTAATTTTGTTTCATAGAATTGGTTGAAGTGAATATATTTAAATTATTTTTGACTTCAACTCTTAAACTATACGAGACTATTGATTATATGGAAGCAACACTTAAATTAATTTTATATAATTGAAATTCTAATATAATAAATATTATATATCTTAAAATTTTCATCTACTTATTATTTTAGTAAACTTTTACTTAAATAAGTTTCTTACGAATATACAACATTAATCCATGAACTCATTTTCCTAATATGTATATTAACTCTTTAACCTATATCTTGATCCCAATTTCTACATTTCATAGTTTCTAACATTTGAAGAGTGTTTCTAAAAGAAAATATTCATTTTTTTAATCTGAAATGATGTGGACTACTTACCATATCACGAGTACAAATAATATCATAATATATATAATTATACAATGGTCGTATAAATTTATAAAAGCTATATACTATGGTCTTCTTTATAAAATATGAAAACATTATTTATAAATACCAATACAAACAACTTCATATACATACTTACCCGTAAGTTCCAATGTACCAATCGTAGTGATGGCAAACAATAAACAATCATATCTCTGGAGACCTGTCTCCTGCTTACAACTCATTCAGAGAAGCAAAACAAAAAAGAAATTCTATCGTACAAAAAACAGAGTTTCAGAAATGACTTTAATTAAATAGTTTTTATGTAAAACTACTATCACAGAATAAATTTAAACTATTAAATTAATAAAAGAAATAAGCAGTGAAGAGGAACAAACCCCGTGATTCCCGAGTATATAGGAAAACAATTGATAATAAATAATATTAATATTATTATTATGTGTTATGTTTTTTTGACAGGCACGTGATGAGGATCGTTAGATGTTTTCGTTATGGTGGGTTTGGGTGTGCATAGCCAGCACAGCGTCACAGTGACACAGAAACATCAGTGATCGATAAAATCACCAACCCATGTATCATCGATCACACGCACAGACATACACGTGCATCAACAAAAAAGCCACCGTCTTTGCTTCATCACTAAATGAACTATTAATTCCTTGGTTTCTCCCTTTCAATTGCCAGCTGCTCATTAATGTTTGCACTGGTTTAGTTTAAATATACATTGTGAAGTTTCATATTTTTTTCACCAAATAAAAAAATATTAAATATTTTTAGCTTCTAATTTTTATGAATTATTAAGAGAATTAATAGACACCCTTCAGGGAGATTTGTAATTGTTATTCTTATAACTAGCATTTCTAGAAAAAACAATATTTTCCACAAACAAATATAAGTTTGTGTTTTTTCTTAATAGGATGACTAATTAAGGAAAATATAGGTAAATTCTGTCTTTTTATTTTAAATGATGAATTAACTTTGTAGCTAATGTTTACTATCATGTTATATATATATATATATATATATATATATATATATATATATATATATATATATATATATATATATATATATATATATATATATATATTTTTTTATATAAATATAT
>Ga0214542_1007117_pt1 | contig 19738 bp, 11 predicted proteins | sample CNSS1metaG_FD_160096 | JGI IMG/M metagenome (GOLD analysis project Ga0214542, IMG submission 160096) | Root nodule microbial communities from cowpea collected in UCLA plant growth center, Los Angeles, California, USA - CNSS1 | ecosystem: Host-associated > Plants > Roots > Nodule | place: USA...
TAATTTTTTTAATTTTTTTAAATTTTTTTAACTTTTTATAAATTTTGTTTATAAATCTATTATATATATATATATATATATATATATATTTATTTATTTATATAATATAAAAATAAAATAAAAAACGGGTTGACGGCCCAGGACGGGCTGGTCCGCTAGACTGGCAGGTCGGGTTACAACGAGTTGGCGTGCTGGAAACTTCAACCCGGCCTACCCTTTCTTTGGCGGGCTGGCGGGCCGGCCCGGCGGACCTGGCCCATTTTAACATCCCTACATTTGAAGTACATAATAAATGAATATTAATTTGAAAAAAAAAAATCGAGAACAAGGTTTTAGTTATGAATGTAATTAGCACAATATTGAAAAAAATTTGGTTAAAAGAAAACTAACAGTAATCATTACTTTGAGTAGTATACATGAGATGAAGGGTGAAGGCATGTGGAGGAGGTAAAACAAAAACAGAGAAGAATTGATAAAGCAAAAGAGAGAGTGAGGATACATAGTAACAACAAAGAGAAAAAAAATTATATATCATCAAAGTCTCAATACAACCTTGGTGTAATTCGCACTAGAACTAAGGTAAGGGGAGGAGACATCTATCATTTTATCTTTTTACTTTTATCATCTTTTATTTCTTCATAACTATTTTTATTTCTATTTACCTTAAGTGAGGTGTCCCTAACCTCATTTTAATTCATATTTAATACCCGCTCTTATTTATTTATTTTTATTTATATTTATCTCAAGTTGTGCACTAGTCGTATTTATTTAATTTATATTTACTCTCATTTATTTATTTATATTTATCTCTAGTCACATAATGATCCTTTTATTTATTATATTTATTTTTAGTATTGCACTAATCCTATTTATTTATTATTTATATAATTATATAATTTAATATTAAAATAAAACTTATAATAAATAAAGATTTGATTATTGTAGTTGGAGGTATGTCCTTAGAGATTAAATAAGTAGTTAGTACTCAAGACGAGATGTTCTTGAGTTACTTTGTTGGCCATGATGAGACTCAATTATCCTGACTAGTTATTACAAAATTAATCAAAATCTTTATTAATGAAATAAAGATCAAAGTTTTATGGATTTAAATGAGTTTTCATTTCATTTTATCTTATTAAGACATGTTATATTTTCATGTGATATTTGTCTCACTTCCCTATTTTATGATTGTGTATAAAAAAAAATTATAATCTCATCGTAGATGATTGCCCCTAACATGCCAGCCTATTCCTTACTGTTATAGTAGCAGTATTCTCGGGAAACGCATGGTAAATTAATGCAGTAAATTATTCGGTAACGTTTCAAGGAACTACAAATTCTACCATTGCATTACTAAATGCTCCAAATGCATCGTTTATCTTGGAAGGATAGATTGAAATCACTTTTTAATTACCCCCAATAATCCAAGTGAATCCTATCCATAATCTTCTTCCTCTTCTAGTGTAGAAAATATAATATGTATCAAATGATACGAATTTAAGATGCATACAATACTGTAACTTGTTATATGTATATATGAATATTTAGTATGTTATATGTTATTGTAAAATTATATGTTAACTTTTTTTATAAGTATAATATAGAGAATAATAGTAACAAAAAAAAGTAAAAAAAAAATGGTCGTCACACGTGTCATTTGTTTATTTTTATATTAATTTATTAAATAAAAAAATTGAGTTATATTTATTATAATATTAATAAAATATTTTTATAAAATATTTTACATATTATTATTTTAATCTTATTACTAGTATATTTGCTGGTGTATATGGTATAATAAATAATTTTGATAAAATTAAAAAATAATATTTAATTTTTTATATTGTATTTGGAAAAATAATTAAAAGTTTGATTAAATAATTTATTAATATTATTTTTAAATATTCAAAGAAAATAGTTGTACCATAACTGTTTTAGAAATTTCTAGTTAGTTTCTATATTTCAACATTTTTGTATGTTTATTGTTTATGTTATGATAATAATATTATAATATATTAATATTTTGAGATGGTTATACATAAAATATTTTAGAAGTGCATTAATTTTTTTAAAATTATGATTATGCTGTATATTTTATGATTGTAATTTGTAATTGTTTTGAAATTATATTGATATTTCAATTAAAGTTATATGAAATTTTTAATGTGATTTGTTATGCTTATTCATTACAGTATATTTTTCATTTACTTTTTATGTGTAACTTAATAATAACAAATTAGTGTAAAATGTGTATCATAGTTTACAAATTTAATTTTAGTATTATTTTGAATAAATAAATTTAAAAGATGGTTATTCAAAAAAATTGAACAAGTCCTTTTATTGATTAAAGCAATTATGACGTGTCTGGTATAACTGTCTTATTGAGTACTTATTAAAAGAATGATATAGAAATGATCTTATTTGTTCTTGTATTTATATGGAAAAAAAATCCAAAAATGAACATGCCATAATTATTGTTTATGTAGATGACATAAACATCATTGAAACTCCTAATGAGCACATAAAGACAATTGATTGCTTAAAGAAAGAGTTTGAGATGAAGGATCTTGAAAAGGCAAAATTTTTGTTTGAGATTACAATTGAGTATTTAAACAAATGTTTTTTTATACATCAACAAGTTGCTTACATAATTAAGGTGCGTAAAATGTTCTAAATAGACAAGTCGCATCTATTATGCACTCTAATAGTTGTAAGGTCGTTAGATATTGATAAATGCTCTTCTTAGACCTCAAGAGAATGATGAAGACCTTTTTGGTCAAGAAGTACCATTCCTTAGTTATAAGAACATTAATGTATCTTGCTAATTATACTTGATGTGATATTACATTTGCTATAAATTTGTTACGCAAAATATAGTTCTTCACCTACAAGAAGACAATGGATTGGAGTAAAAAATATACTCTGTTACCTTAAGGGTACTACAAATATGGAATTATTTTATCCAAATGATTCAAAATTAAATCTAATGGATAATGCAGGTGCATGTTATTTATTATATTTTCACAATGTCAATGGTGGATCACAAACAAGATATTTATTCAGATGTGGTAGCACAATGATTTCATGACGATATGTGAAAGAGATCATAACAACAACATCGTAAAAATCATGCATAATTTTTAGCATTACATGAGGTAAGTCATGAATATGTTTAGTTAAGGTCTATAATTCAATGTGTGTGAATACAATGTTTAGTTTACTCTTTTTCATTCACTAGGTTTTTATTCCAAAGGATTTTTCCTAGTATGGTTTTAACGAGACACGTTCTCTTATCAATGGATACCCAAGGGGGGCTGTTATGAATTAATGATCGTCCATTGATTTGATACAATTACTTATATGATTGATATGATTGATACTCATATGATGCATACTCTTTATGTAAATATTTGTATTAACTATTTCATTTGTATCTTTTATGGGTTACTATGTTGTTGTATCTATAAATATGACTATTCCTATCAATAATAAGACATAGTTACTCCCCATTCTCTCATTTTCTATTTAGTCTTTACTTCTTCTATCTATTATTAGTTGTATTTTATAACATTTTTTTAATATATTTTAAATATTATTATTTTAATCTTATTAATAGTATATGTAAGGTGTATATGGTATAATAAATAATTTTGATAAAATTAAAAAAATAATATTTAAATTTTTATATTGTATTTTAAAAAATAATTAAAAGTTTGATTAAATAATTTCGAATATTACTTTTAAAGTATTCAAAGAAAATAGTTGTACCATAACTGTTTTAGAAATTTCTAATTAGTTTCTATATTTTAACATTTTTTATATTTATTGTTTATGTTATGATAATAATATTATAATATATTAATATTTTGAGATGGTTATATATTATGTGTTTTAGAGATGTATTAACTTTTTTAAAATTATGATTATGTTGTTTATTTTATGATTGTAACTTGTAATTGTTTTGAAATTATATTGATATTTCAATTAAAATTATATAAAAATTTTAATGTGATTTTTTATGTTAATTCATTATAGCATATTTTTCATTTACTTTTTATATGTAATTTAATAATAAAAAATTAATGTACTAAAATGTGTATCATAGTTTATAAATTTAATTTTAGTATTATTTTGAATAAATAAATCTGAATATTTAAAATGATTAAGGTAGCTGTTCAAAAAATTAATTAATTGATTAAGTTGCAATTTTTCATATTTTACATCTTTGTTTCAAATTGATAAATTTAGTACTTGTTTCAATTATAAAGATATTAAGTATTAAGTATTTTTTGTATAAATAAATTATTACTTCCTCTTGATACACATGTTAACAATATCTTTTATAATTTTATCATTTAATATTTAATTAAGATATGCACTAGTTTGATTTTGAAAAATTGTATCTAAGTTTAAATAATTTGAATTGAATTTAATTCAAACTGAGCCTAAATATAAAAAAAATTAAAAATTAATGCAAATCCGTATTTTGTAAAGGAAACTAATTTGAATGTTATAATTATAGATATAAATAATTGGATTATGTTAGTGTACTTAAATTCATATTTTATAAAATAAAGTTTAAATGTTTATAATTTGGTTTATTAAAATTTAAAATTATATATTCTATTTAATATTTAGATTTGATGAAAATTTTATTGTACTTTTAAGTTAAAAGGATAATAGTCTCCTTTTGCATCTTTACTAACAGAAAAGTTCTTATAACTTCTGTTATTTTTGGCTTTTGACGTATGTGAAAATATCGACGTCACATATGGTGACGTTAAAATTAACGTCTGAAAGAAAAACTGACATACTTAACGTCAAAAATAACGGACCGACGTCCCTTAACATCAGTTTGAAATTGACGTTTGTCCTTGCACTAACAGTCGACGTCGTTTGGTTTTTGTTAGTGCAAGGACAAACGCCAATATTAGCAGTTTTTTTAAAGTTTTGCTCTATTTATAAATTCCCACTCATGAGAAACAGAAAAGTTCCAGAACAGTTCACGTTATATTTCAACAATGTGGTAATTTTAACTCATAATTGTAAAGTTGTCTAAACTTTTACAATTACCACAAAACTAAAAGTTTCATCAAGAAATTGTTCCACAAAGTTTTTAAAATAAAATTTTAATGTTGTTCTAGGGCCTAACTCCATTGTTCCAATAAATATGCTGCTCACTCTTATCTTGTGTCTGGATAGTGTCATCCGATAGAGGTGATGGATTCTTGAAGCGCTAAAAGATAATACAAATTCATTATGCATGAATATCATTGTTTAAGGTTTGATATGATTTATAATATCTTAAAGATATATACATATATTATTACCTCTATCCAATCATCTTTAACTGCAGCTCGAATGATTGTTCTTATCCAAGACATGACATAATACCCACATTCCCATGAATCTTCTTGCTTGTTACGCTAAAGATGACAAAGAAAATAATCACATATCAAGTTCATAAGTTGACATGCATAAATTAATACCTTGGTAAATGAATGAGTTACAACCTTTGGGTATAATACTTTAATCTGTTGTGCTCTAGGCTTACCCACAACTCTAATGAACTTTGGAAACATAAAATAAAGGTTAGTTTTAATAACTAAATACATTATATGAAAAAAAAGTAACATTTACTCTTGTAAAATGTTTTTCAAAGAATTTTCAATCTTCCAATGCAATGATCAAAACCATACAACCGTGCATTGATTTGGAATGATGACCAATAGTTGCCAATGAGACCTATCATCAATCACAAGTACTTAGTTGAATAATCAACAATAATTCATAAAATATTACAAGCAATAACACCTACCATCATTGTACAACGCAATGTAAATCACTTTGTTTGATTCAACCATCCATGTTTGCAAATAACTTTTCACGTGATCAGGTGTGTTTCCAGAAGCTTGAATGGTCTGAGATTCAATGAATCCATACATGGAAGATCGACCTTATTCCACAATTACTTTGTTCATGTACCTACAATAAGAGAGTTATGTATAAAATTAAAAAGTACAAATTCCAAGTTCTAAATGTGGAATACAATAAAAAATCTTACATGCATCATAGTTGTAAAATTGAAATATTTAACATCTTGTCTCTCGCAACGATCTCTAGTGCATCATTCAGATTGATGTCATGATATCATTTCAGCGGATTGTGATGTCATGATCACATCGGACTTAGTCCGAGTAGCCTTCCACAACTCGTACCTAGGAATTACAGGTACTTCGTTAGGGGACTCAAGTCCTAAGGCTTGTGCACAAGACTTTTTCATTTTTTCTCTAATAATGCATAGCCACCTTGAGATAGTACGTGCAATGTATCATTATTCCTTTGTCTTTCTTAGGCTGTTGTCCTTTTTCCCTGTTACACACATAACATTATTTAATAACTTTAATTCCAAAATGTGTGACTAATGTCACTACAAACAAATTTCATAAACAAACCTGCCAATCCTCAAACTCTCTTCATGCACAAAAATACATCCAATCCTCCTCAAATATTGAGTACTTCATACAAGGAGTATCATGTTATCTGTCTCCGAACATATATAGACGTGTGAGCCTTGCCTTGAAGTCCCTTCATCTAGTGCCAATGTGAGATAACACATTCTTTCTAATTCGCTTAGTGTTTGGAGCAATCTCAAATTTTTGCTGTTCAAAACAACAAATAAGTTATGTGTTAAGTAAGATAATAAACAATATAGTTGCTTTAAGTAAACATACAAAAATATCTTGCCATAGGAGGTTCTTGTCGACCTCCGTGACGTCATCCCACGAAACAATCACAATAAGGATTTTTGTTTTGGCCAACATCCCTATATAGCTACGGTAATCTTTTTCCCCTAGGCCACTAGGATCACTCGATCGGGGATCAATCTTGACCAATAACCTTTATTTACCAAGTCATTGGTTTGTGACACTCGGCAACCGAGTCACAAATCTACCAAGTCCACTCTTTTCTGACCCAAAGTTCGTCATACCTAAAGAACACATCATTAGAAAATGTTAATAAGAAAAATATACTCAATTACTTCTACTGTATTATACGAAAAATATAAAATTATAAATTTGAAGATATTAATAAATAAACTTAAGGTATTTTTTTCTCCCATATGTCTTCATTGTGATCACTTCGAATAGCATGGATGTCGCTAGTTACGTCATCAACCTTGTCTTGAATGGTTGTTGATGAGAAAGACGTCATCTCAAGTAGATCAAGACAATTTTCATCATGATTTCTATGCATGCTTCTTCCTTCTAATACAATTGACCATTTCTGATTGGCTGGATCAATGACATAAAAAATTTTGCTTGCTTGACTTGCCACAATAAATGGTTCATCCATATAACTTATCTTGTTAAGATCCACCAAAGTGAAGCCGAGGTCATATGTTCCCACACCGGAATTGTTATCAACCCATTTATACTTGAAAACTAGCACTCTAAAAGTTACTAGTCAACTTCCCATATTTCTTGTATTATTCTGAAGTAACTCATGGATACCGTAATTGGATTTTTATCCTTAGAACTGGCAAAATGTACAGTTTCGGTTTGAAGCGTAACCCCACTATTTTGAACTCTACTTTTGTCATCTTCAATCTTTGAATAGAAACAATAATTGTTTATGTAGTACTCGTCATATGTGACCACATCGGTGTTCGGTCCACGAGCTAGCCTCAATAGAGTTTCAGAAACATTTGGAATCACGTAAATTTTTTTCTTAAACCATGATAAGAAAATTTTGTTATATTCATTAAGTGCCCATTTTTCACTCATACATGGGTGTGCAGACTTCATTTCATTAATGTGTTGTGAAATGTAAGAAATCACTTCTACAATGTGTTTTAAGATGTACAAATGGACTTGATCAACTTCTTTTCTACTAACAATTTGAATCTTCACTCCTCGAACATCCTTGCCTTCATTCACATTTACCTTCATGTCTATTCTTAGGAACTCCAACTGGTTCACAACTTGGCATATAACTTGAACAGAATTCAATGGCTTCTTTTGTAATGTATCGCTCTATAATTGAAGCTTCCGGTCGATACTGATTCTTGATATATCCCTTTAAGATTATCATGTATCTCTCAACTGGGTACATCCATCTCAAGAAAACCGACCCATAAAATCGAATTTCCCTCAATAGATGAACTATAAAATGAACCATGATATTGAAAAAGGAGGGTGGAAAATACATATCCAATTGTCACAATAGTCTAATAGCCTCATTTTCTATATCATCTAACACTCGAAGGTCAATAACTTTCTTGCATATTGCATTAAAGAACATACACAAATGTGTTAGAATACCTCTAACAGAAGGAGGTAAGATGGCTCGAATAGCTACTGGTAATAGTTGTTGCATCAACACATGACAATCATGAGACTTTAAACCAACTAACTTTAAAGCTTGCATAGAAACAAGGCTACTAATATTTGAAGAGTAACCTTGGGGAACCTTCACACTTCTTAAGCACTGACAAAACATTTTCTTCTCTTTTCTAGAAAGAGTGTGATAGGCTAGGGGTAGGTAGGTGCGTCTTCTAATTGATTGTGGATGTAACTCAGAACAGATGACCATGTCGACCAAATCTTGTCGTGCTTTTACTCTATCCTTGGTCTTTCCTTTTACATTTAGTAAAGTCCCAATGATGCTATCACATATATTTTTTTCAACGTGCATCATGTCTATACAATGTTGTACCTCAAGTTTACACCAATATGAAATATTAAAGAAGAGTGATTGTTTCTTCAAAATTTTTTCTCTGTGGTCTTCTTCTTTTGATGTTTGCCGAACACAATATCAATGTTTTTCACCTAGTTGTATACTTCTTCATTGCGGAATCTCGTCACAACTTCATCCTCAGGACTTCCATTAAATGCTTTTTGCATTCTATGGTAAGGATGATTTCGAGGAAGGAATTGTCGATGTTTTGTATACATAGTTTTTTGACCATACAATTGAATATAACTCGTGTTTTTTTTTCATAAATGGGACATGCGAAATGACCTTTAACATTGTAATCGCTCAAGTTTTCATATGCTGGGAAATCATTTATGGTGCAAAATAACATTGCACGCAAATAGAAAGTTTCTTGACAATATGAACCGTACACATCAAAGCATTCTTCCCAAAACAATTTCAAATCATCGATCAACGACTTTAGGTACACATCAATGTCAATTCCAAGTTGTCTAAGACCCAATATCATCATAGATAACATCATATATTTTCTCTTCATGCACAACAAAGGATATAGATTGTAAATCATCAATGAAATTGGCCATGAAATATGTTTGCTACTTAAGTTCCTATAAGGATTTATACCATCTGTAGGAAGTCCAAGTCTTAAGTTTCTTGGCTCTGCATCAAAGTCTAGAAATGTTTCATCAATCTTCTTCCATTGTGGAGAATCAACTGGGTGTCAAAGAAGATTATCACACTTTCTTCCATCAACGTGCCATTTCAGGTTCTTTGCATCTTCTTTAATGGAAAACAATTGTTTGAATCTAGGTATTATAGGCAGATACCACATCACTTTAGCAAACAAACCATCTTTGTCTTCATCACCACTTTCATCAATTTTCTTTTTAAACTACGATAAACCACATGTTGGACACACCTTGAGGGCAGCAAACTCGTTTCTGTATAAAACACAATCATTGGGGCATGCATGTATCTTTTGATATTCCAAACCCTTGGACATAAAAAAAATTTGCCTCGTAATTATGGATAGGTAACGTGTTATTTTCTGGAAGCATCCCCTTTAGTAACTCCAACAAATTTGTGAAACTTTTATCAGTCCATCCATTCCTTTCTTTTAAACTGAACAATTTCAAAGTTATCGACAGCCATGTAAAGGTAGCGCATCCTAGGTACAACTCTTCCTCTGAATCAGACTTAAGAGAATCAAATAAATGAGCTTTTCCAAAATTTTCTTCCCCAATATCACGTATCATGTCTTCTAAATGACCATTCATCCATTGGTCTACATAATTTGTTCCTCGTGACGTCGTAGGCTTGTCTAATACTTCTCCATGCCAAGTCCAAAGTGTATAACTCCTCATTATACTGAAGATGAATAGATGATTACACATTATGCCCAACTTGTGACATATTTGATTAAGACAACGAACACAAGGACAAAAATATGTCTCATTAACAAAGATTGTGTGTTCTTGAGCATATTGCAAAAATTCAGAAACCCCTTTTTCATACTGTTCATTGATGCGACGCTCATTTATCCATCTCCGATCCATACTATTTTCATAAAAACCTCCATCAATCTCAAACTTTTAATTCTCACAAGGTAAGGCCCTACCCATTTGAAAAATTATTTTTCATAATTTCCTAACCAGTATACGAAGAAGTCAAACATCATAAATTTGACAAAATTTCGACATCATTTCACATTGATCTCTGAAGTACACGAAATGAAAGAGATCAGTTATGATCACAATCAAGTATGCATCCAGAGAACAACACAAATTGCCTCAATCGAAAATTTATCAAATTTACACATAAACCTCAATATATACGTTATAGCCAATTATGAAAAATATTTTATTCAAACTGTCCGATCGAACAATTCAAGATTTAATACAAACGATTAAAAATTTAATCATTTGTACTAAATCTCAAACAGAAACTAAGGTTCACTCAATATTGTGAACTAAAATTATAATAAATTTTCACATATAAAATAACAATGGAATAATAATATTTAAAAAATTACAATTATTTTAACATACAACAAATCTAATAATAAATATAAATTTTATTCCAAATTTATCAACTATCATAAAAAAAAATAAGCCAAAAAAATCAACATAATACATTAAAATTATTTTAATAAGCAACCCATCTAATAATAAATCTAAATTTTATTCAAAATTTATCAAAAATCATAATTTTTCTAATAAAAAAAATAAGCCAAAAAATATACAAAATAAACGCATATATGAACTAGAGGAAAATGAAAACCTAATCTCTTGTAGCAAAAACAAGGATGCAGATGGAGGAGGGTCTACTGTCGGCAAAAAAAGCTTCACGATGCAAAAGGGAAGAAAACCCTGCATTTATGTGAAATGGAGACCAAAACGAAATCCAATCGGTTCAAAATGCTTAAATTAGTGCACAAATCAAAACCCAACAAGTTTCATGGTGGAAAACTAACCTGTGGAGGTCGTGCTAGCCGGCGGAATGTGAAGGAGAACTTGCGGGGAAGAGAAACAATGGCGTTTGCACGTTGCATATCTGAAATTTAAGGTGTGGGACGTCGGTTCTGGATTTACCTGATGTTAATTGACGCTGGATAAGTAGTATAACATACGTCGAGTGACGTTGGCGTGGTGGAGACAAACGTTACGCTAGAGTAACGCCGGGGCTGGGAGAAACCGACGTTAAGCGACGTCGGAGCAGTGTTGGACAAACGTTAAATTTGACACTTTATTTACAAAAATGTCATCGGTCATTTTTTACGTTTGTGTTGTCTCTAGCATATGTTAACTGGGTGACATTATAGGCACGTTTTGTATCCGTATTACTCAATAAATTTGAATACAAACACTATTCTTACAATAAAAAAAAAACACTTTGAAATCTAAACACGAAACTTTTTTTTTTAAACCGTGTAAGTGGATAACATGTCTGTAGATATCAGGGCATCATCTACTATTTTAAAAAACTTTGCTGCAAAAGTACAAATATAAATTAATTAATATATATTTTTGTATGTAATAAAGAAAAAACAAACCAAAATTTATCTCTAAATACTTATAATAGAATTTTAGGTATCTACACATAAATTTGTCATTATTACTTACAATGACAACTTTTAATATCTTCACCTAAATTTGCAACAAAAAGATGTGAAGAACAAGTTATGAAAGAAAGTAAATATTGCATACAAATCTTTAAGTTTTAATATCCATATTGCACAAATTTCAAATATATAATTAATTTAAAAAATATTAAATATAAAACACTACGTATATATGATTACAAATCTAAAACGTCAATAACTTAATGACCTATTTTTAGAAAATAAGAATTCGTCCAAAATATTTCGCAAACTCATTTTTTTCTTTCATAGCATATATGAAACTGTTTATTTTCCTCGCAGAAAAACAAATTTTTTCCTATATATATATATATATAAATAAATCTTGTTTTCAGTATATTTAGGTCATGTGTGTTAGGTAGGTGGAGTTGCATGTTAACGTATTGCAAAGAATCAGGATTTTAACAAAAAGTTAGGTTCATGAATCTATATTATTGTTGAAGGCAGTGCCAAATGGAGACACAACCAAGAAAGTAGCATGCAAACATGTTAGGTGTTGCCTCGTCACATAGATATATATTCTATATATATATTGGTTTATAATTGATTGATCGATGCCACAGAGTAAAAAATGGCATTATTAAGCTACGCCAATCAACAAAACCAAGAAGAAGGGGAAGAAGAGGAAGGGAAGCAGAAGATAAATTATTATAGCAATTCCTATTTGTAGAGACGAGGGGAGAGACACATGGTGTCTCTCTTTTTTCCGAGCAAAAGTGTGACAGAAGAAAACGATATCATCAAGCCGAAGAAGGAAGACCAAGAAGATGTTTGGATTGTGTGGTCGTGATGATGCAAAACATGAACATGATGTAAACGAGAGAGAAATCGAGGGAAGGGAAGATGGTAGCCAATACAGTCTCACCGGTGTTCTTCTTCCTTCTCTCGGTGCCACTGCCCAGAACAACGGTAGTCGGAGACCAAAGCTTGGTCGTCATGTCATCTCTCCATACGATCATAATTACAGGTTCAATTTTCCGACATTCATCCATAATGTTTTTTTTATCAACCCACCTGAAACTTAGGTTAAAAGTGTTTTTGCAGGCTATGGAACAAGTTTCTGCTAATACTGGTCTTCTACACGGCTTGGATATGTCCATTTGAATTTGGTTTCCTTGAAAAATCAAAGGGTGCCCTAGCTATTACCGACAATCTTGTAAACGGGTTTTTTGCAGCTGACATTGTAATCACCTTTTTCGTTGCTTACCTTGATAAGTCTACTTATCTATTAATCGATGACCACAAACTCATTGCTTTGAGATATGCAAAATCATGGTTGATTTTGGATGTCATTGCTTGCATTCCATATGAAGTTGTTCGCAGTGTGTTGCCACCTTCTCTTCAGTCCTACAGCTACTTAAATGTTCTCCGACTATGGCGACTCCATCGAGTTAGTGCTATGTTTGCAAGGTAATGCCATAACTCTAATTTTTTTATGTATCAGAGAATGAACATTTCACATTCTTCTTCTGAACCACTATAATTATTTATTTCTTCATGTGTTAGATTGGAAAAGGATCGAAATTATAGCTACTTTTGGGTGCGTTGTTGCAAGCTTACATGTGTAAGTACCTACTTATATACTGCAATGGATTAATTTCTTGGTAAAGTTTTTGTAGACCATGACAAAACAACCTATTTTATACCATTGTAGGTTACTCTATTCTCACTGCATGCTGCAGCATGTTTTTTCTATTTTCTTGCTGCGAGAGAGAATCCAAAAAATACATGGTTTTCAATTATTCCTTCAACCATCGACCAAACTATATGGGGAAAGTATGTAATATCTGTGTATTGGTCCATAGTCACCCTTGCATCAGTTGGCTATGGTGATCTACATCCTGTAAATACAAAAGAAATGATATTTGCCATTTTCTATATGCTCTTCAACCTTGGACTCACCTCGTACTTGATAGGCAACATGACCAACATGGTTGTCCATTGGACCGAAAGAACTAAAAGATATGTAAGTTTATCTTCTCATTCCTCATCCTTTGTTTTATTTATAGTTAACCTTTATAAGTAAGGTAAGGTTTTAAAAAATGGGCATTGCTTCTGTGCCCTTCAAGAAAAAGGGGGGTTTTGGTACACTTATGGGTGAATCTAAATGGAAACATGTCATTTACATCATTTAAAATTTTTAGATATGACATGTTTGCATTGAATCTATGTAGAAGGGCTCCAAAACTCTTGTTTTTTTAAGGAGCACGAAAGCATTGTCCTTAAGAAATTATTGATGGTCGTGAATTCGGTTAGGTGAAGGTTTTTAAGGTTTTTATGAATGTAATATGATTATCTATGAAAGTGTTTGCTTCTTCTTGTCATAACAGAGAGACACTGTCCAATATGCCTCAAATTTTGCTCGTAGGAATCGATTGCCTCCTCGTTTGCAAGAACAAATATTTGCTCATTTGCTTATGAGATATAGAACTGATTTAGAAGGACTACAACAACAAGAGATTATTGATTCCCTTCCAAAAGCCATTCAGTCTAGCATCGCACACTACTTATTCTTTTCACTTATCGACAAAGTGTACTTATTTCATGGAGTGTCAAATGACCTGGTTTTTCAACTGGTAATATTTTGTGTTAGTCATGTCTTGTTGCATTATGTCAAATCAGAATTATTTTCCTATTATTAACCTAATTGATTTCCTGTTATTAGGTTCAGAATTATTCTCATAAAATTAAGCTAATTGATTTTCTGTAATTATGTTGTACATAATTACATACATGATTTAGATCATATTGTTATATATAAATACATATCTCTCATAATTTGGTTGAAGAAAATTTGAAGGGCAACAACAAAAACTTTATCACACTAGGAAATCTCTCATTTACATAAATCAAACTATGTCATTTGATTCAATAAGAAACCAAATTTTCAGAGATGTTATTCACCATGAGATCTTTGTTAACAACTGTTATTAGGACAATATTTCACTTGTACACAGAGTCATACGAAGAATGCAAAGTTAGGGAAATAACAAGAAGAAAAACTATGGAACACTTTGATTTTATTATTGTATTTTATCACCATTTCTTGATTCAAACTATAGTATTTGTAGGACAAATATACATGTAATTGACATATGAAATCTAATTCCCATTAACTTGGTGATATTAGTTTTACAATTTTTATTTTTACAACAATTTCTTCCAATGTTCTTTCTGGTCTTCTTGTCCCTATTTTTATAAGGCCAAAAACATGGAACCTTATATTTTTACTAGTGCTTCCCACAACCCTTTTTTATATGTGCTCAAACAACTATAAATGATTTGTTTAATCTTTCGCCCAATTGGTGGAACATAGAAGGACAAAAATTTTAGGGTGTTACATTGGTTTTCTCATAAAAAGCACTTACGGGTGAAAAATATTTTTAGAAGTGACTTTTAGTTTATAATCGGTGATTAAGAAGTTTTGTAGGAAGAGAGACTAGTGTTGTTAAATGAAAGGACTCTGGAATAATTAATTGCATTGATTCTTGTTATTCTTTCTCTTTTAAATAAATAAAATGTTTTATTTTGCTATGCTTGTATATCAAAATTTGAAGGTCACAGAGATGAAGGCTGAGTATTTTCCTCCAAAGGAAGATGTGATTTTGCAAAATGAAGCACCAACAGAATTTTACATATTCGTTACAGGAGCTGCTGTAAGATATTGTATTACTTTTTTTTTTTTTTTTACTTTGTTATGTTATAATTTATTCTATTGTATTCCACATACACACACAAGCTAATTTTGATGTTCTCATTACAAACAGGATCTGATCACTCACAACAATGGATTAGAACAGGTACGTTTGTTTATTTTGATTGTTTTCTTTCATATGATTTCACGAAAAATTTTGATTCTATGACTAACAAAACATGCGTTTAATTATACCAGATTGTTGGAGAAGTAAGGCAAGGAGATGTAGTTGGTGAAATAGGAGTCTTGTGTTATAGGCCACAATTGTTCACAGTCCGAACCAAGCGATTGAGTCAAATCTTACGTTTGAATCGAACCACGTTTCTAAATCTTACTCATTCAAATGTTGGAGATGGAACAATGATCATAAACAATTTTCTCCAAGTATGTGAAACTCTTGAGCTTTTATGAAAGTTTTCTTTTTATTTCTACTTAGTATTGTTTAGTTTTAAAGTTTAGAGATTAGGGTTTTAGTTTCAGGCTTTTATGATGTTTGCTATGTACACATTCATTTTGGTTTTAGTTCAATGATATAGGTTATATAAATCAAACTACTAAAACGTTTCTACTTTTAGTGGAGGCACAATTAATCTATTAAATCCCAACTTTATTGCCTAATATTTTAAAATTTTTAGCATAACATGTTCTCATAATGAGTTCTAAGTAAGAATGTACTTGTATTTCAATAATTGGCCCTTTGACATATTTATTTATTAATATTCCTCTGCATGCATCTTAAAATATCACAAGAGAATATAAATTTATAAAAGAATTCTAGAAAATATTTTGTTGATGTGATATTTTACAATATAATGTGTAATTTTGCTTGTGTTAAAAATCTCGTATCGACTAAAGATAAGGTCCATTACAATATATAAATAGGTGTAAATCTCACTTTACAAATCATTTTTGTAAGATTGAGTTAGACTTAAAATTTACCTCTTAACATGTATCCAAACAAAACTTGTTATTTGTTGGTTCTATGTTTCACCATCCTTATCAGAGCGGCATTAAATGTGATATGTATATGTCTCGGCATAACAAGATGTGTTGGAAGTCCTACACTGACTAAAGTGAAATCGATTTACAATATATGTGTTGAAACAAACTTTACCTTACAAATTGACTTAAGTTTAAAGTCCATGACTTAACCGTTTACATGACTTAAACATAGTTCCTTTGTGTTGAAGTGAAATTTTATAAATGTGAATAGAATCAAAATCATGTTTAAGAGTCAACAAATATTTGATTCCCATGTAGGAGATTGTAAATGTTATTTTGACATGATTTATTTCTTAGTGCAGCATTTACATGAAATTGGGGGTCCAATTATGCAAGAAATTGTGGCAGAAGCAGAAGCAATGTTGGCTAGGGGAAAAATGGATTTGCCAATTAGTTTATTGTTTGCAGCAAGTAGAGGTGATGATATTATGTTGAATCAATTGTTAAAGAAAGGTTCAGATCCAAATGAACCTGATAAGAATGGAAAGACAGCATTGGTTAGCAAATATGATTTCCTCTAATATGAACACATATACATATGTTTAAACCTACTATGGACTCTTACAATATTTTGCTTTCACATGTAACAGCATATTGCAGCTTGCAAAGGAAATGACCATTGTGTACTTGTGCTAGTAGAACATGGAGCAAATCCCAACATCAAAGGTACACACTTTTTCTGAAACTCAATCACTGCTAAAAGGAAAATGTTCTAGCTTTCAAATGAGCAATGTTCTTTGTCAACAACTTCCAACACATGAATGCTAAAAGAAGAAAACAAAAGTGACAGAAACATTCAACTTTGGATTGCTAAAGAATATAAAGTTAGTTTTTGCTTATTATATAAATCATCAAATGATAATACTTCTCACTTTCCTTAGCACATGACATTAATTACTCTATCCATGCAAAGCTAAATGATTATATTGTTAGGATTCAAGGTGAGTTGGAAGTCACACATGAGATAAAAAGTTGACTAGTATACAAATATAAGAACCTATAAACTCATGATTTTAGAGAAGTGATTATATGGTCTTGTATATAGACTTGTTCACAACTCATTGATTTTGAATTTTCCAATGTATCCCCTCTTATAAAAGATAGGAAGGTGTCCCAGTATCGAGATATTCACACTTAATGGAGAAAGATAACTATTTTTCTTTTCTTTTTTTATGGACAAATGTTAGTTGTCGTTAAGAATCCATGATCTCTTCCACCCTCTTTTCTAAATCTACCAAACTAATCTTATTTCTCCAAATTATTAATAGGGATGATTAAACCCACGACCTTAAAAGAATAATTATTGTATATAAATAAAAGGATTCATAAACTCATTATCTCAAAATTTTGGATTGAAAGTGACATCATAGTCTCTTATATGAACTTGTGTTCACATCTTATTGGTGCTGAATCTCCCCATGTCTTTCCTCTTTGAAAAAAAAACCTCACATTTCATCTAGTACACCTTCTGGTTTCATTTGTGACAACTTTTTTCACATTATGCATACTTTGAGCTATTAGTTGATGTTGTCTTTAACTACTGTTATTTATGCAGACCTGGAAGGAAATTCGGCATTATGGGAAGCAGTTAAGGGTGGACATGAAACTGTGATGAGAATTCTTTTAGAAAATGGTGCAGAAATAACATCTGATGATGTAGTTGATTTTGCACGATTGGCTATTGAGAGAAACAACCTAGAAATTCTAAAGGAAATTATTGAACGTAAAGTGGAAGTGACACAAAGTGGTAGTAAAATGACCACACTGCTACATGCTGCAGTGTGTGAGGGAAATGTTGAAATAGTGAAGTACCTTGTAGAATTAGGAGCAGACATTGATGGAAAAGATAGTATTGGGTTGACTGCAAGATCCTTAGCAGAACATCAATGTCATGAAGAAATACTAAACGTTTTTAAGAAAATGGGACACAACAATAAACCAAATGCTCCTCTTCCTCCTATTTCATCCATTGTTGGTAGGTGTCAAAGTGAACCCACAATACCAGCCATTCCCCAACCCAACAAACCACCTAATAAAGAACTCAAGTGGTTTGATAAACATCAAAGAAGAAGGGTCAGCCCTTTCCACAATTCCTTTTTCGGAATCATGTCATCTGCAAATTATGGTAAATATGCATTTATCTTTCAGATTCTTTCATACTTTTTCTACCTCAATACAACTTAGGATATAATTAACCAACTTTTTAGTAAATCCATCTTGTACCAATCATCCTTAAAGAATTAGGTCAAGTTAAACAATTTTTTTCAAATATGCATCACATGTTTTTAAATGGCTGAATAAAAAATTAGAGTTAAATATGTTTTTAGTGTCTAAATTTGGACACCAAATTAGAATTTGTGCATGTCCCAAACTTTGATAAAGTTTGGTACCCAAACTTTACAAATGAATAGATATAGTCTTTTTGACCCAATTGGATGAATTTATTTTGACGTGCTAAATGACATTTCAGGCAAATGTTTGAGCTATATATACCATTTGAAAATTTTCAACTCAAATGTCAGCCTAGAATATCATTTGACACAAAAAATAATTAACTTTATTGAGTTAAAATAACTATATTCTTTTAATTTTTACGATTGAGGATTAAAATATATCAAAGTTTATAATATCAACAAATTTTACTTCTATTTTCAAATTTATACACTAAAAACATATTTAACCAAATAAATTAACAAATATTTTAACATCGTGTTTAAAAATAATAGCTTGAAATAGATGAATACACCATTACATATGTATAATCAACACGACGAATTCCTATAAAACAACATATCTTATTCAGTAATACATTTAGATAAACCAAAAATGTATTGAAAATTCAATAAAATCAACACAATTTTAGTTATGTTTGGCAAAATATATTTAAACCTTGTTTTATTAACTTAAAAGCTTGTTTGACCTTATTTGTAGAGTTTGATAAATTAGATATTTTTTCCCCTCTAGTTTATAGTGTTTCAGAAAACGCTAACTTCTTCAAATAGTCTTTTTGACACTACATAAATTTTAAAACGCTAACTTCTATTTTTTTTATACATTTATTTTTATTTTATACTTAAAAATTATTTATTACTATTATTATTATTATTATTATTATTATTATTATTATTATTATTATTATTATTATTATTATTATTATTATTATTATTATTATTATTATATATGTG
>Ga0214542_1007119_pt1 | contig 19731 bp, 12 predicted proteins | sample CNSS1metaG_FD_160096 | JGI IMG/M metagenome (GOLD analysis project Ga0214542, IMG submission 160096) | Root nodule microbial communities from cowpea collected in UCLA plant growth center, Los Angeles, California, USA - CNSS1 | ecosystem: Host-associated > Plants > Roots > Nodule | place: USA...
TAAGGGTGGATTCTTTGTAAAACTTTTGAAATAGTGCAAAGTCAAGCTCAGGTTGCCTTGACAAACTGGATGTAGCTCAGGTTTGAGTGAACCAGTATAAAAATTCGTGGTGTCCTCTCTTCTCTAATCTTTCTCTTTTGCATTTTCATTTTAAAGTTTAAAGAACTTATGCTTTAATAATCTTTTTCATGTTCTTGCATGTTTTTATAGCATCTGAAGCATTGAGCATGTTTGTATAATCATTTGGAACTGATCTTGATCATTCTTGAGCATTGTTTCTGGTGTAAAATTCAAATTCACATTTCTGCATTTTTCCCAGTATTTCAGTCGACTGTTTTTCAGTTTCAATCGATTGATTATACCAGAACAAAATCTGTTTAGTAAATTCAATCTGTTAACTCTGTTTTTGATCGACTGAAAGTGTATAGTCCAGTACTGTTTGCATCCTGACTTGGTGATCTATTTGATTCAATTAAAGGAGGTTTTTAGCTTGCAAAAATAGCCTAAAGTTTTTAACTAGCCAATTCAACCCCCCCTTCTTGGCTTTTTAACCATTTCAAAACTAACAAAAATGTGGGGCGGGTGGGCCAGCTCGTATTGTGGGGGCCAAGTGCGGGCCAGACTGACCTGCATTGACACCCCTACCTGCAATAGGCCAGGCTGAAGGGCTGACCCACCATTTTTTTTTGTTTTTAATTCTTTTTTGATTTTTAAATGTTTTTTAAATTTTATTTATATAATTTGTTTGTATATATACTTATAAATGAATATTTAAAGCATATTTAATCATATAAATATTTTCTAAGATTTTAATTGATTGATTTATATTTTTAATTGGGTAAACTAAAATAATTATTATAGGGCTAAATATGTTTTTGATCTTTCAACTTTTAGTGAAAATTGGAATTAGTCTCTCCTGAAAACCTTGAACCAATTTAGTCCCTTATCTTTATAAATGCATGGATTTAGTCCTTTAAATCAATTTTTTGTAAATTTATTTGACGTTTCAAACACGTTTCTCAACTAATATTGAAGCAAATGTGTCAAACGGTGTAAACAAACTAAAATACTATAATGAGATGTGTTTAAAACGTCAAATACACTTAATAAAATTTGGTTAAAATGATTGATTGATGTCGTACCCAACCAAATAAAACATGTAAATGTAATACTCAGGAGTTAGCCCAAGGTCGTCTCCTAGTGACCAAACCTTTCATTCAAAGTTTGTTTTCTAGATGCAATTCAACATAAAAAAGGGGTTGGCAGATTTAGAATCCAGAATTATGAAAATAAATTAAGCGGTTTTGCAAATGTTAATAAAACAAATTAAAAAAAGTATTGACTTCCTTGAATTTGAATGCAATTTCACTTATCATAGGTGACGTAATTTGAGTTCTGGTCTCACCCAATCCACTCGTTCAAACCCACTAAGTGAGGGTAAAAAACATGTTTCAATACACAATTAAGCAAAGCATACATCTATTATTCTTTATCAACCAACCTAGTTCATTAAGCATGAACAAAATCAACCAATAACACATACCCAATCTGTAAATTAAGCATTAACAGAATAAGAATAACCATTCATCACATAATCAAGATGAAGAGAGATAAAACACAAATGCAAAACAGAACCTCAAAGTTTAATTGCATCTCCTTCAAGTAGTCAATACACTAGATCAGAAAGCCATGGAATTCAAATTACAAAGCAAAGGCAACGAAAATATATCACCATCATGAAGAAAACAGACTGAAATATTGAGAAAAATGCTAAAAAACGCTTCAAAACATGTGGAAAATGAGTGGAAAATGAAAATCCCAATTAGGTGCTCTTTAAAAATGTAAAAATGGAGAGTGTGGGAGAAGAAGATGGCTGCCCATGAAGAATACCTAAAAAACGTGATCACATCACCACAGATAAAAGTATTTACAAAACTGTCATTCTGCCACTCATAATTATAAAAACGCCTCTATGGGCTGAAAATGGTGGCCTAGTGACATGGATAGGTTCATTGACATGATGCGGACGTGACAATGATGTGACAACCCTCTCTTCATCTTAAAATTAGTGTCCAAGCTCCAAAATTTGCTCCACAAAATACCTAAAAATAATTAGAAACAAAAATTAGACCAATTAATGCCAAATTACTCAAAATTAAAAAACAAAATGGCCCAATCCAATTGAGAAAAATGTACTAACAAAAGACAATTAAGCACTAAATAAGCATCAAGATGGGTACAAAAGGGCAATGGAATAAGGGAAAACAATGTCTTGTCAAGGACTAAATCCACGCATTTACAGAGTTGAGGGACTAAATTGGTTCAAGGTTTACAAGAGGAACTAATTCCAATTTTCATTATAAGTTGAAGGACCAAAAACATATTTAACCCATAATTATATTTACATGTTAAATTACTCTATTATAACTAATAATTGGAACTTAGTTTGTAAGTGTTAATGATTTAAATTATAATGTATTCCATATTTACATCTTTACAAAAATATTATATAGAAAATTTAATCTTTTTAATTATTTTTAATTTTAAAAAATAAATAAAAATAAACTAAAATCAGGTCAATAGGCCACAATTGGGCTGACCTATATTTAACCGTTAATTTGGCGGGCTAGGTGGGTCGAACCAAAACGGGTTGGCGGGTTGAAAATGCCAACCCGACCCGGCCCATTTTGGCGGGCTGGCAAGTTGGCCCGTCGGGCCAACCAATTTGCCACCCATACAAATAACAAAGCAAGGCTATGTTTTTATGGAAATGAAATGTGTTGCTTCAGCTATAAAGATGTTTGTCGCCATTGATGTTTCCTTCCTAAGTGGGTTTTCTCCAAGCTTGAGCATTTGGTCTGGTGGTCAACAGTTGAGCTTTCCTTCCTATTAGGGTTTTCTCTAAAGCTTAGCTGCCAATAATGGTGCTTGGGATTTCTTGCAGTGAAGGTTTCTTCATTTGAGGCTTAGGGCCAATACCGCTACTCAACCACATGGCTCATATTTGAATCTTTAGTAAACTGCCTTTCGGTGCTCAACGACAACTTTGGGGCTCAACACCATACTATTGAGTTCCTTGAATTTATATGAAAAAACATCACAAACACATTAAATTATATATTTTCTTCTCTACTCCTCATTCTGTAATCTAAAGTAAAAGGGCATGTTTCACCAAATTCATGCAAGATAAGTGTAAAAAATCATATGCAATATTAAGTAAACTAGACACTTATTAGTCATCTTCCAACAAATCCGGTGCAATAACTCTTAGAACATTACTTACAAGATCTGCAGAAAATGGTTAGAAGCATATAAATAATAAAGAAAGGACTTTAAAATAGTAAAGAAGTTAATAAAAACAAATATAAAAGGACAAGTTGATTCTCTAACTCTTCCATAGTTGAATTCTCCATTGGTTTTCATATGATTATCACTTAATCAATTTCCAAATAGACCTTAAATTAACTAAACAACCATTCAATTAATTGAATTTCTTACTTGTTTCATCATATACAAGCAACACACTTTTTATACTTCCATGTGCAATCGCCAACAATGTAAAGTCTTATCTATTCCTTTACCTCTTTGTTAAGCATACATGCATATAAATGAGAGTTAACTAGTCAATTAATTCATCTAGCTTCTTACTCGCTCCATTATATATATATATATATATATATATATATATATATATATATATATATATATATATAATTAAGACTCTATTTACACTTTATCGATCCCATCACATATGAATACAGTGCGATATAAACTCTAAATGTGCAATTGCCAACAATGTAAAGTTCTTACCATTCACTTAAATAAGAGGTTATCAGAAATCTAATAAGAATTTTATTCAAAGAAATAAAATTGAGTTATAAAAAATTGTCCTAACATAATCCTAAATTTAAAGAATAATACCTTTCTTGCACCCAACCTCTAAATCAACTATGAAATTAATAATATCGACCAAGAGGGATGGCTTTTCCATGTGGAAGAACACCCAAGACATGAAGGGAAGTGGTAATGGATGGAAAATGTGATTTTGGAATGGTGGAGGTTTTAGTGGAGCTCATCTTTTATAGTAATTTCGGATGGACCTTAGTTGTTGCATCATCCATGTTAAGGATCCAAAGTACTCACTTCAATTTTAGATTCTGAAATCACGTCCAAAGTTGATTTTGTTGCGGATTTCCATGTAGAGATTTTATGCAAATTATGTGCAATGATTTAAGGGCTTAGAGATAACATTTAAGTTTGTAGAATACAACACTATCTCGAATGTTATCTCTAAGGTCATCACACGTCAAAATATACCTTGAATTTTGAAAAGAATAATATCCTAATCAACAACTTCTATCTCGTAACAACTATTTAAAATGGGCCCTAACACATCAAACGATAGTTGTAAACGAGGTGCTAAAAATGATGTATATCAAACAAAACCACTAATTTGTTAATCAAAAGTACAAACTAGACAATGATATTGGGTGAGTCCAGTAAACTAGTTCAACATATGATACATCTATTAGACCACACATCATATGATAGATAAGACGAGTCCAATAATATACTAACTAGATGATACAAGCAATGTCTTGATTAGACGATATGTTGACTAGACGATCCAAGCCATACATTTTCTAGATGATTTGTCTTTTACCATATTATTTTCTCCATCTTTAAGAACACCTTATTTTTACATTAAACATCCAATTCTAGCTTATTCTCTACCGTTAGAAATTCTCCAAATTAGTCATGATTGTACCGTAAAGGGCATTAGGCGATTCAATATTGTATCATTTATAGATGACTTATGAGCAATGACAAATGTTTGAAGGGACTAGAATGGGACATGCACCCCCCTAAAAGTGTTTCTTTTTTTAAATTGTAAATTATATGTAGTGTATATATAAGGAATTGAAGAAAATTAAATTAGATATCTCATTATTTCTTTTATAATACAACATTTAATGTTAATAAATAATAAAATATAATAAATAATAAAAATATTTTTTATTTTTTTTCTCACTATCTTTTTAGTTTATTACATATTGTACTCATCCTCCACTCTCACATGTTTTCCTTTTTGTTTATAAAGAAAAAAGTAAGTTAGACACAAATTCACTATTTTTACTCTTATTTTTTACCTGTTTTCTTCCATTCGTGAAGAAGAAAGTAATTCTCTTTTATCTCACTTGATAGTGAAATATTAGTTTAATAGTTAACATTATCTTTTTAGTCTTATGAGCCTTTGCATATTCATTTTTTATGTATATAAAAGAAAAAAAATAATGTGTTTTTTCATAACCGATTTTTAAATATGACTTAAGTATCATAAATTTTTATTTTAGTAATTATGTCTTTGAATTTTTGATCTGATAATGATAATTATTTTTTAATCTCAAACTTAAAAAAAAGATATATTGATGAAAAATAAAAGAATAGAATTATTATTTTTTAAATAATAGATTCAACCATTTTACATATTAGAAAACATGATACTCATGATCTAATTGTTCAATTAATGGGACCCTTTCCTAATGTTCAAAGAATAATTATAGGGGGAGTTTCGTATTTGTTCTTTGGAATGTGATATGAGAAAATGTTTTAAAATATAGGAATATCTAATGTATGTTTTTTTTATGTTACAATTATTTCTTTTGGAGCTACAATTATATTAAATTATGTATTAATTTTTTATATTAGTAACAATAATTAAATATATAAATTTTTAGTATATTATTTTAGCTTCGCTAAAATTATTCGCCAAGATTCGCTATTGATAAAGATGACAACAGGTCGGGTCGGGCACATATAGTGTTTATCATGTCGTCCAGGTGGATTTTAGTATATCTATTCAAAATTCTTTCAACAATGATATGTCTAAAATTCCAGTTTAATCTTGAACGAGTTGTTTGCATCTTTAATTTATAAGTTTATTGTATAAAAGTATGTAACAATAGTCACCAATGATCACACAAAGAGTTATAATGGGAAGAAAAAAAACTCTGTAACTGTATTATTTCTGGAAAGAAAAATAGAGAACCCGTCTACTCCTATGAATATAGCAGTAATTACAGAGTAAAAGATGAAACAAGAAATAGAAAAGGACCCAAAAGAGAGGAAGGGTCTGTCACAATCATTCTCCGCCCCCCTTCCCCCACCAATCAACATGACCTATATGCTAATTGCCTCACAAAACATAATCCCTAAGTCGTACGTTTGTTATTTTGGGTCGTGGGCTCTTTCTTCTGACTTCATTATTTGTATCCACTGCCACGTGGTTGTTACCATTTGTTCCTATTTTCTCCTCATTTGTCTATTCTGGCATTGGTTTCATTACATTTCCTCCCCTATTAAGCATAACCTTGCCCCTAAGGTTGAATTGTGGGAAAGCAGATTCTAATGCAGTGTGATCTTCCCAGGTGGCTTGTGTGTTATCCAATCCCTCCCATTGGATTAAGTGTTGTTAAACATGTTTTGTGCCCCTAATAATCACTCGAGAGTTAAGAATAACAACTAGTTGAAGTACTGGTTGTGTGTCCCCTGAAGTTATAGGTAAGGGAATATAAGATTGAGAATGGTTCCTTTTACAAGGCTTAAGCTGTGAAATGTGAAAAATTGGATGAATTCTCGCAGTCTCTGATAACAACAGTTTGTAAGCAACCTTACCAATCCTTTCAATTATTGGGAAAGGACCAAAGTACCTTAAACTCAATTTTTGATTTTTTTCTTAAAGCAACAAAGTGTTGTCTACAAGGTTGTAGTTTGACCAAGACTTTATCTCCAACTTTAAATTCCACATCCATCCGCTTCTAATATGCATTTTTCTTCATTATTTGCTGAGCCCAATGAAGATTATGTTTAAGATGGGAGAGAATAATGTCTCTTTGTAGCAACTGTTCTTGAACTGAAATAAGATCTGCTGGGTCAGGCACATATTTGACTAATGGCGGAGGGTTTCTTCCATATACTGCCTTGAAAGGAGTCATGCCTGTGCTGTGGTGATAGGAAGTGTTATACTAGCATTCAGCTCAAGGCAAGAACTTAACCCACTCTTTAGGATTTTGAAATGTGAAGCACCTTGAATACATTTCCAAACACTTGTTCACAATCTCAGATTGACCATTGGATTGTGGATGGTAAGCAGATGGCATACAAAGTGTGGTACCACTTAATCTAAACAAGTGTTGCCAAAGTTGGCTAGTGAAAACCTTGTCCCTATCTGTGATGATGCTTTTTGGAAATCCATGTAGTTTAATTACCGTGGACACAAAATTTTCTACTACCTGTTTACTAGTGTAATATGTTTTCAGAGGAGAAAAATGGCCATACTTAGATAATATGTCCACAACTACGAAGATCATTGTAAAACCATGGGATGGTGGAAGTCTCGTAATAAAATCCATTGCTATGTCTTCCCAAATCATATCAGGAATTGGAAGTGGTTGTAATAACCCCAAGGGAAGAGTATTCGAAGTCTTTGCTTGATGGCAGATCAAGCAATTTTGAACAAATTCTTTGATTGCAGTATTCATCCCTTGCCAGTAAAATTGAGAAGAAATTTTGGCCAACGTTCTCGAATAACCAGAATGACCTCCTATGGCAGAACTATGGAATTCCTGTAATACTTGTTGGACTAAGGAATGGTCAACTGGAATAACTATTCTACCTTTCCAAAATAGAAGACCTTGCTTCACTGAATAATGAGGATTTGGGGGTTGGTGCCGCAAGCAAGCATCTATAATATTTTTTTAATTTAGAATTTGCAAGTAGTGCTTCTTTCAATATAGGAATGAACTGGAGTTGAGGCTGGGATAATGCCACATAAAAGGATCTAGAAAGGGATCAACAACAATATTGTCTTTTCCCATTTTGTATTCTATTGTGAAATCATACTCCAACAACTTGTGGAACCACTTCTGCTGCTCCGGATTCTGAAGTACTTGATTGGTAAGGCTTTTCAATCTTTTTTGATATGTTCTTATGATGAATTTATGACCCAGCAAGTAGTGCCTAAATTTAGCCACTGCTTTTGTTATGGCATAAAGCTCTCTAATGTAAGTGGATTCTCTCTACATTCCCGTATTTAATTTCTTTGAGAAATATGCTATATGATGAGATTCTTAACTCAGAACATCTCCTATTCCAGAACCTGAGGCATTTGTTTCCAAAACAAATGGTTTGGAAAAATCAAGGAAAGCCAAAATTGGGACTTGAGTGATGGCCGTTTTAAGCTTCTCAATAGTTGTTGTGGCTCGGGCATCCCACTGAAAGTTATCTTTCTTTAACAAATTAGTTAAAGAGCCAGCTATAGATGCATGACCTTTGATGAATCTTCTATAGTATCCTGTGAGTCCCAAGAACCCCCCAATTGCTTCATATTTAGAGGAATAGGCCAGTTTATCACTGCTTGGACTTTCTCTTTCTCCATTGACACACTTTCATCCGAAACCGTGTGAGCTAAATATTGTATTTGTTGTAATTCGAAGGAGCATTTGGACATTCTTGCAAACAACTTGTGCTGCTGTAATAATTTTAAAACCACTTCCAAATGGTGCAAGTGAGAAGACCACGAGGGACTATATACAAGGATATCGTCAAAAAAATACTAAGACAAATTTTTTTAGGATACCTTGAAATACTCCATTCATAAGGCTCTTAAAGGTTGTCGGGGCATTAAAAAGACCAAATGGCATAACAAGCCATTCATACAAACCTTGATGGGTCCTAAAAGTTGTTTTATGCCTACCCTTCTCTTTCACTAGTATTTAGTGATAGCCCGACCTTAGATCCAACTTGGAAAAAATTTAGCATCGAATAACTCATTAAGGAGTTCATCCACAATAGGTATGGGAAAACTGTCTTTAACATTTAGCATCGAGGGCCTTGTAATCAATGCAGAATCGTCATGTTCCATCATTCTTTTTCATCAAAACGATAGGGGAAGAAAAAGGGTTAGTGCTCGGAACTATAATTCCTTCCTCCAACATCTCTTTAATCATTTTATCAATCTGTAATTTCTGGCTATAAGGGTATTTATAGTGTGACACGGATGTTACATATAGGGCCTCACCTTGACAGGTCCAGATCCTAGAAGCAATGTAATGGCATGGTTTTGTGTGTAACAAAATGGCCACTTCAGGGTCTAAATTAGTCGGGATGTCAATCCATTGATCCAATGGAGATAGAGAAGATTCCACTTGCAATGTAAACAACTCATCAATAACATTTGTTTTTGGTGCATTCTGCGCATATGATCAAATTGTGCTTGAGTGGGTAATTTGGTTTGTTCCCCTTGCAAGGTTACAAACTGATTGCCCAAACAAAAATTCAATACCAATTTGCTATAATCGGAAATATGTGCTCCCAAGGTTGCTAACCAAGCTGCTCCTAAAACCAAGTCAGCCCCAGATACAGGTAAAAGATAAACAAGCAACTTTAACGAATGTCCTTGGATTGTTACTTCCAGCTTCTTAATCAATCCTTCTTCTATCAGAGCATTTCCATTCCCCATTAGTACTTGGAAATTAGGTATGGGCTCAACCGACAATTTCAAGCATTGAACGATTTTGGGCTGCAAAAAGTTATTTGAGCTTCACTATCAAGTAAGACCTGCACTTGCATACTCTTAATAGATCCACAAAACCTCTTAGTACCTACTCCATAAGAACCTTCTAGTGCATTATATGATAAGTGGTGCTCTTGTACGTTCAAGTTTTCTACCAAATCAGAGATATCAGGTGGCTTAGGTTGAATATCAACGTTCTCCTCATCTTCCAATTGCAAGAACAAATACTGCTTATTTGGGCACTTGTGGCTTAGGGCAAATTTTTCGTCACATGTAAAACAGAGCCCTTTCTCTCTACGTAGTTGCATTTCCGCTAAGGTAATTCTTTTGATGTTGGTATTTTTCTGATTGGTCACATGTTTCGGCAATAAGGGTGGTAGGTTGGTGGACTTGAGTGATTGGGTCACCTATTGGCTAGTGTTTGGGGTTTGTGTTTTGGTCTGAAATTGTTGGTAATAAGGTCTGGGTTTGGGTATGTATTTTTCTTCATAAAGCTTAGCTAGGGATACTGAGTGAAGTAAGGTTGTTGGGGCTTGTGCAATTACATGTCTGCGGATATCTGGTTTAAGACCACCCATAAAGCAATCCAACACAGCCTTAGTGGTGACTCCTTGGACGCGATTGGCTAAGGCTATGAACTGAGTATAATAGTCTTGAACAGATCCGAATTGAGTAAGCTTGAACAAGGTTGATCGAGGGACTTCGTAAGGAAAGGGTCCAAATTCTAATTCAAGAGCTCTCGTGAAAGCAACCTATGTAGGAAATGCATTTGCTCGTGACATCATTTGGAACCATGGAACCACGTCTTTGTCGAGATGTATCGCTGTAATGGTTAAACGATGAACATCTGGTGCATGGTAATAATCAAAAAATTGTTCGGCCTTGAAGATCCACGAGAGAACATCAACTCCATCAAAACGGGGAAAATCTATTGACATTGCGGACCTGGAAAGGTGGGTTCGACGAACTAGGTTCCACCTGCGGTGACCGTTTGAGCGTGTCTTCTATTGTTGATTCTATCGTTGCAAAACGAGTAGAGTACTCCTTGTCACGTGCATCCATCATTTCTAACAACCGCTTCACATCGGAGGCGAGGTCCTTCAAGCGAGTGTTTTCTGCCATATTCAATGGAAGCATCAATGTAACAGTAGTCACCAATGATCACACAAAGAGTTATAATGGGAAGAAAAAAAACTCTATAACTGTATTATTTATGGAAAGAAAAATAGAGAACCCGTCTACTCCTATGAATATAGCAGTAATTACAGAGTAAAAGATGAAACAAGAAACAAAAAAGGACCCAAAAGAGAGAAAGGGTCTGTCACAATCATTCTCCGCCCCTTCCCCCACCAATCAGCATGACCTATATGTTAATTGTCTCACAAAACATAATCCCTAAGTACGTTTGTTATTTTGGACCGTGTGCTCTTTCTTCTAACTTCATTATTTGTATCCACTGCCACGTGTGATTGTTACCATTTGTTCATATTTTCTCCGCGTTGGTTTCATTATAGACAAGTGAACTTGTATTCATGCTTAGTGTCGCAAATCATGGATAAAAAATTTACTTTGACATTGAATATAAGTATAGATAATACTGAACTTTTAATGTATATATGTATCTCATTTTCGTTTTCATATACATTAATATCCATCTCCATCCTCATACATGCTCCTATAATACCTTTATTTTATTGAATAATCTAAAAAAATTATATTATTTTTCTTTCATATCCTTAATTTGATAACTTATTTTTAAGGCAGATTTTATTTCACAATTATCTAGATAATGTTATTTAATACTCTTATTTAGTTTTTATACAAGTATAATTTATGTCTTGTTTTTTGATGCTCACGAAAAGCAAAGAAAATGTATATTCTTTCATACTTGATAATATCATATACTTTTATTATTTAGTTTTTATTTTTGTAAAGAAAATTATTTAAACTAATATTTGAAATAATAAAAAAGTGGGCATGTACACGCCTAGGAATACAGTATAGTTCCCATTGATAAAAATAAAAGGAGACAATAATTTCATTCTCATTCAACATGAATATTAGAAACATGATTTGTTTTACCCTGAGAGATTGAAATAGAATAATCAAATTCCCAAATTCTCACCTGTGGTCACCACTAATTAAAGACATTGAATAGTCTTTATTACTATTATTTATTACATTTATTAAATATTTATTAAACCTTATCCATCCTGATGTGGTTGTAATTAAAAATATTGTGTAGTGTTTTATTACCTTTGGTATGAATTAATATTTTTGAGCACTTCAATAATTATTAAATAAAGTGGTCCGTTTTTCGTAACCTGTCTTGAAACTTCATCGTCTTTTTGTAGAGGTTGACACTATAAGAGACCACAAGGTTCACCTTCATTCCTGGATCAAATCTTCTCTAACGTTGTTTTATTCTGCAAATAAGAATGGTTGTGAAGGTGTATGGCCAAGATTATGCTAGCACTAAGGGAGTGATACTGTGTCTGATTGAGAAGGAAGTTGAGTTTGAAACTGTGCATGTTGATGGGTTTAAGGGAGAGCACAAACAACCCGAATACCTAAAGTTGCAGGTTCTTTTTCTTTCTTTCTCTCTGCAATTTTACCCATTTATTATTTCTCAATGCTTCTTGCTTCTTGTTTTCAGCCCTTTGGACTCTTTCCAGTTGTTGAAGATGGGGATTATGTTCTTTATGGTTAGTTCCTTTACCTATTTTCATATTTTCTTTATACATAATTTTAACTTAGAAATACAAGTTTGAATCTAAATCTCATAATATCGAGTAAAAATAAAAAAGTTAGACACCATATAACCCATAAACTCATTGTCTTAAGATTTTAGATCGAAAATGATGTCAGTTCCTTATATATGAATTGGACTCATGTTTCATTGATGTTGTATATCCACGGTAATTATCTATTTTCTCTTGAAAAACTAAACATATTAACATAACATAAATGATTGTGCAGAATCTCGAGCAATACTGAGGTATTATGCAGAAAAGTACAAAGATCAAGGGTCGAATTTGTTAGGAAAGACAATGGAAGAAAGAGGGCTTGTGGAACAATGGCTTGAAGTTGAAGCCCATCACTATACTCCACCAATCTACAACTTGGTAAAAATGTACATTGCTTATGTAGTAAGTGGAGAAGCAATGGACCCAAAGGCCATTGAAGAGAATGAGGAAAAGCTTGGAAAAGTGCTTGACATTTATGAAACGAGGCTATCAGAGACAAAGTACTTGGCAGGGGATTTCTTCAGTCTTGCTGATCTTAATCATCTTCAATATACTTATCATTTGGTGAATGATATGGAAAGAGGGTTTATGATTAGAGAAAGAAAGAATGTGAGTCGTTGGTGGGATGATATTAGCAGCAGACCCTCTTGGAAGAAGGTTCTTCGATCCTACAGAAACGTTTATGATGTGCTTAAGGAGATGAAGTAGAGTCTTAGCTTTTCTTTCACCTCAATAAAATGTTACCTTTTCTTTGTAGTAGTTCTTGAGCATATGATAAGAGTTTGATGTTAACCTATGAATCAAAGCTATGTAAAAGGATTTTAGGGTCAAAATAAAATGTCAGTTTAATAGTTTAGTGTGTTTCACCCATCGATGCAGTTCGTGTAAATTCAAAAGGCCCAATCTCGTTTCATGAAAAAACAAAGTTGTCACAATTATGATACTTTTTAGCCTAAAGAAAGATTATGTTTTGACAAAGGTTTATTATCAAATTTTTGATAAAATACACCTGACAATATTTTAATGGATGAAATAAAGATTTGATACTATTTAAAAGGAGAAAAAAAAAATTTAGTGTGTGTTAAAAAATAAACTCTCAAATTTTGTCCAAAAAACGTTTGTCAGATAATCATAATCCTTTTTTATTAGTTGGAATTTCGTTTCGCGAAAACTAAATTATAGTATGGTATTTTTATTGTTTTAAAAGTAAGCAGATTTTTTTAAAAAAAATTTATGCAAAAAATATTTATATTATTAGAGAAAAATATTTAATTTTAAAAAAATATAAAATACAAAAAAATTAAAAAAAAAATTCACGACGAATTGTGTTTAACTAAAATTTTATCAATATTAGTAGTAGTTTATATAAAATAATTGAAACAGAAAATTAAAAAAAAACAAGTAAAAAAAAACAAATTAAACAAATGAAAATGAAATTAAAAAATAATTAATTTATTAAGTTGAACTTACTTGATAATTTTAATGTGTTGAAATTAATGAACATACTGATTGTATATTGGTTTAATTTTGTTAATGTTTTATAATTTTGTTATATATTTTTGACTATTTAAATAAAAAAAGATATTTAATTTTAAAATATATCGATACCTTAAAAATATTAAGTAATTGTTTATAGATTACTAAAATTAGTTTTATTTTTTTTGTTATTTTACTATATTAATAAAATATGAAAATTTGTAAAAAAATAAATTTTTTGGTTAATAAATTTTGTGTTTAATAACTTTTTTAATAGTTTTTGTGTAAATAAAGTATGGCTAATAAATTTTTTGTAAGTGGTTAACAAATTTGATGTAGATAAATTTTGTGGTAAATATTGTTAATGTAACATCCCATTTAATAGTTTTTACGCTACTAAATAAAACATCATATTATGATCCAACAAAGCAGATAGTAGAAATATCCATTATAGGGTGATGATACAGTCATCCAAAATAACCATATAAGTCATTATCGACGTGTACAATCTATGTTACAGAAGAGATAATTTATACATCACAAAACTCCATAGAGCCTAACCCAAAAGCTACTACTGGATTTCCAAGCCAAGGATCAACTCCTGTCTAGGAGAGGAATATCTTCACCTGAATCCTTCTCTGCTCACACCAATTCATAGGTGATCATTGCAAAAGAGGACATACACAAGAAAAACAAGCACAGACAAAAAGAGTAAGCTAACTAAAAGAAGAGAAATTATGCAATTCAATCATAATTCATGAGCAAGTATCTTCACATCCATCAAAAATATTTAAACCACCACGACACAACACAAATACATGACTCTAGACTCAATATCCGGATTATGTAAGTGACATTGGATTTCTTGGTGGCTTGCACCTGTGAAGGTGCCCAAACTCTGCAGAGTTTGGACACAAGGGGTTATCACCCGACCACTCACAGGGTAAGTCTCCTTCGCGTCTAAGACTGATCAAGTCCAGAGACTAGGACCTCTTGCTACTCCTCACGACATAATCCATTTTGCTCTACATGAGCGTGAATGATTATTGGAGTTTCAGGATACCAACGAATCAGGAGTCCTCATGTCCTCACACACACTAACATATTCTCTGAAATTTCCCATGAAATTCTAGTTCATCCACATATTCTCATGATCCAATTTCATACAACTTTTCACATCACATACTATTAGTCAAAACAATCCAGCATAGTATTCAAAATTTTCACATTATCTCATTTAAATATAGGTTCATCCATTTAAAACAGAGAAATAAAGTCCCACAACAGTGATTCTCGCTCAAGCCAGAGAATCTCGTCCACGCGAGGGAGCTATCTCGCTTAGGCGGGTCATCCTCGCATGGGCAAGGCTTCAAACATAGGGAAATTATAATTGTTGGCGAATTCTCGCTCAGGTTTGGCCGTCTCGCTTGGGCGAGAGTGTCTCTCTCTCAAGCGAGACCAGCTCGCCTAGGCGACAATTCGCGTAGGAACAAAGGTGAGTTTCTGGTGTTTTTGCTCAGGCGAGGGTTTCTCGCCTAGGCGAAAACATAAGAGTTTCTAACCTGTTCTCACATGCAAACTCAGAAATCAAGGGAATTATAAAATCAATTCAAGCATCAACGAATCAAACAACAATTTACCACTCAATTACAGAATTTACAACCAGTAGAGAAGTGTTTTGTACAGAATTCCATGTAATTAAGTTAGCTTCCCTTACCTTTAAACAACTACTGGCTAGCAAAGAAGAAGCTCCTAACAAGGGCACCACTACTGCTCAAAACCTAAGGGGAAAGTGCAGATTCACCAAGCAAGTGAGGTTTCGAGATTCTAGCTCAGATATTTTGAAATTCCAATAATTGAAAGTTGAAGCCTAACTTACGGAAATGAGGGGAAGACTTAGCTTGAGAAGAGGGTTCTGCATTGGTCCCAATTTTGTCCACTGCACAAAGAAGAAGGATGAATTCAAATGGTGGACATGAACTTCAATTGTTGAGAGGAAAGAGAAGGCAGAAAAAGGGAGGTGGAGAGGGATAAGCTTATTCAATTGCCATTAATGAACATTGACTATGAAGTTGTGAGAGTTGGGAAGCAGATGGCTCTATGTTGTGTAGTGTGTTGTTCGTCCTTAAGCCTTTGGAGATGAGTGAGTAGTGGAATGAAGTGTGGCTCCTGTGAGGGTGTTGGTGAAGAACAAACCTCTTAATAACATGTTCATGTGTGTGTGAATGTTGTACAACAACCATAGATCGTGAAAATGTGTATGTGAGTGTTGTGTGTATGTGTGCAAGAATTGGTTCCATAAGTGATTCTCATGTGTGTTAAAAGGTGAAATAATTAGTTATGTAACTGATTTTAGTGTGTTGTGTAAAAGTGTAGAATCGACTATGGAACTAATTCTCGTGTGTATGTGTATGCGAGAGAGAGAGAGAGTGGGTGAGAGAGAATCAATTATGGAACTGATTCTTATGTGTGTTGTGTGTGAGTGATAGTGGGTCATAAGTGTGTGGGTGGGTCATGAGTGTGTGAGTGTGCATGTTTTGTTGTTGGATGTGTTTCAAAATATCCTTTCGTTTTGTGTAGCAAGAGCTGAAACTATTCGGTGATTTGTGATGGACAACATTTGTAGTGTTTGAAGTGTGGTTAAGGGCACTTGGTGGAGGTGGTTCGAGGTGTCGGTGTGTTGTTCTTGGTGCGAGATGAAGTTGGTTCATCTATGTTGGTAAGGTATGTTTTTATGGTTCATACTTTAGTGATTCCCCTTTGGTGAAGTTTTGAGATTGCATGGGCCATTGGTTCCACTAACTGGTATGTTCTTTAAAATCATTCCTTTGTGTTGCAAGAGCTATAAAGTGATAGTTGGAGGTGCGGTGAAGAGCATTTGCATTGGTTTGCAGTGTGGTTAGGGGCACTTGATGGACTTGGTTAGAGGTGTTGGTGCGACGTGAAAATGATTGATCTATGTTGATCAGGCTCTATTGTCTTTTTATGGTTCATATTTTGGTGATTTAATTTTGTGTAAATTGTATTATAGGTGGTAGATCTGGAAAAGAGCAATTTTTAGTTGTGGTGGGTGGTGTTAGTTGTCGTGGATGTAGACATACACATTGTACGCCGAACCACGTTAAATTCTCTGTGCCTATTTTCTCTCCTTTATTATTTCCTTTATTGCCTTGTTCCTAACAATTGGTATCAAGAGCCATTTTTCTTAGTATGCTCTGTGGTTGCAGCATTGTCTAATCTTCCACATCAGAAAAGATTTGGTTTCTATTTTCTTCTTGGGAATCTCAGTTTAGAGAAGTAGTAGGAGCTTTGGTCAATGGTAGCAAGAGCTTTGGTCAAAGGTAGCAGGAGCTTTGGTCAAAAGTCGCAGCAGGAGCTTTAGTCAAAGGCAGCATGAGCTTTGGTCAAAAGCAGTAAAGAGCTTTGGTTAAAAGCAGCAAGAGCAATGGCATTGGAAGAAGGGAATGTGAGGATTGAGAAGTTTGATGGCAATGACTTCGGGTTCTGGAAGATGCAGATAGAGGACTACCTGTATCAGAAGAAGTTGTATCTACCCTTAACAGGGCAGAAGCCAACCGACATGGAGCAAGCAGAATGGGATTTGTTAGATCGGCAGACACTCGGTGTGATCCGGTTGACATTAGCCAAGAATGTTACATTCAACATCATGAACGAGAACACAACCGTAGATTTGATGAAGGCATTGTCAAATATGTATGAGAAGCCATTTGCAGCCAATAAAGTGTATTTGATTCGCAGGCTAGTCAACCTAAAAATGGGTGAAGGTAACTCGATTACTAATCATATTAGTGAATTTAATACAATTATTGCACAGTTGACATCAGTGCAGATAACATTTGATGATGAGGTGAAAGCATTAATTTTATTATCATCTATTCTGGAAAGTTGGAGTGCAACTGTTACTATAGTTAGTAATTCTGCAAGTAATAGTAAGTTGAAGCTTGATAACATCCGTGACTTGATCTTAAGCGAAGATGTTCACAGGAAAAGTTCAGGGGAATCTTCTAGTTCTAGTTCTGGTTCAACATTGAGTACTGAAACTAGAGGAAGAAGTAGCCAGAAAGGTCGTAATCAAGGCCGAGGCAGATCAAAGTCTAGAGAGAAATCAAAACCAAAATTCTGGAATGATATCACTTGTTGGAATTGTCAGAAAATGGGTCACTTTACAAATCAATGTAGGACTCCAAGGAAGAACAACAACAATAAGAGGCAAGATAATGATCAATCAGCAAATGCAGCAACTGATGAAATTGAAGATGCACTATTATGTAGTCTAGATAGTTCTATTGACTCATGGATTATGGACTTGGGTGCGTCATTTCATACTACACCTTCCTTAGAATTATTATCTAACTTTGTTCCAGGAAAGTTTGGGAAGGCCTACCTTGCATATGGAAAATCTCTTGATATTATAGGAAGAAGTGATATCAATTTCAGAACCTCTAATTGAAGTGTGTGGACTTTGAAGAATGTCAGACATATTACAGCCTTAAAGAGAAACTTAATATCTATAGGGCAGTTGGATGATGAGGGGCATTACACCACCTTTGGAGATGGACATTGGAAGGTAATGAAAGGTAATCTTGTTGTTGCTCGTGGAAAGAAGCAAGGATCTCTTTACATGATTGCAGATGAGGATATGATATCAGTTGCAAAAGTTGGCAACAGTTCCTCTTTGTGGCATCAAAGACTTGGCATATGAGTGAGAAAGGAATGAAGCTCATGGTCTTAGAAGGTAAAATACCTAACTTGAAGCATGTTGACGTTGGACCTTGCGAACATTGTATCTTTGGAAAGCAGAAAAATGTTAGCTTCTCCAAAACAAGTAAGTCGTCTAAAGTTGAAAGACTAGCACCAGTGCATACAGATATTTGGGGGCCAGCTCCAGTGAAATCTCTTGGAGGTTCACAATATTATGTAACCTTCAGTGATGACTCTACAAGAAAGGTATGGGTTTATTTTCTTAAAAATAAATCTGATGTGTTTTCTGTGTTTAAAAGGTGGAAACAGGAGGTTGAGACTCAAACAGGTTTAAAGATTAAATGGTTGAAGTCTGATAATGGTGGAGAATATGACAGTAGTCAATTCAAGGAGTTTTGTTCAGAGAATGAGATCAGAATGATCAAGACGGTTCCAGGAACACCAGAACAAAACGATGTGGCAGAAAGAATGAACAAAACCTTGAATGAGAGAGCAAGATGTATGAGAATCCAGTCAGGATTACCCAAGGTATTTTGGGCAGATGCAATAAGCACAATAGTCTATCTCATAAACAAAGGACCATCAGTTCCTTTAGGCTATCAGTTACCTGAAGAAGTCTGGTCTGGAAATGAGGTAAACCTTTCACATCTGAAAGTTTTTATATTTTGTTGAACTCTAATAGTAGAGATAATTGGACCCTAAGGAAAAGCGATGCTATTTCATTGGCTATGGATCTGACATGTAAGGCTACAGGTTTTGGGATGACCAAAACAAGAAAATTATCAGAAGTAGAAATGTTAGTTTTAATGAAAACATGTTCTATAAGGATAGGACTACAGAATTTACAAATGCAAAAAACAGCTAGAGCAGGTATCATTAGAAGAAATTTTAGAAAGTGATGTAGTCAACAGAAGGCAGAATACAGAAGTAGAGCCTGAGTTAGAGCTTGAGTCAAAGTCTGGGTCAGAACCTGAACAGATAGTAGAGTCAGTAACTCCTGAATTACCGACTAGAAGGTCTAACAGAACAATTGTAGCACCACAAAGGTACTTCCCTTCATTGCATTACTTGTTGTTGATTGATGCGGTGAGCTAGAGCATTTTGCTGAGGCTATGCAGGGAGATGAATCTATTAAGTGGGAGCTAGCAATGGAAGATGAGATAAAGTCTCTTCAGAAGAATAAGACATGGTCTTTAACCAAGCTTCCAGAAG